>ENA-OQCK01000252-OQCK01000252.1-human-gut-metagenome-genome-assembly--contig:-NODE-252-length-31926-cov-2.780716_pt1 | contig 31926 bp, 45 predicted proteins | sample MGYA00242498_ERZ504578 | MGnify/ENA primary metagenome ERZ504578 (study PRJEB26092, sample SAMD00036229) | human gut metagenome | host: Homo sapiens | study: EMG produced TPA metagenomics assembly of...
CTTGAGTTTTATGGTTACAAAACAACAAGTAGAAAGCCCAAGGCGTTTAAAGAAGTATTAGATGTCCTAGAGTACATGATAAATAATAAAATGATTAAAATCCAATGTGATTTAGACTCTCTTAATTATGACACTGGAATAGAAATCAAAATCATTCCAGAAAATTTTGATTACCCAGACCACTTTTGTAAGCTCACATCATCTCAGCTTGACGTAATTATGATGAATGATTCTGTCATAAACAGAGAATGTCTTCTTATGGCGTTTCTTTACATTAACTCATACATAGGAAATCGGCCAAAGAAAGATGATGGCTCCGAAGTCATGTTTAATCCAGAGACAAAACCAGAAGCATTTTGGAGAAGTATTGAAGTATGTCAAAAGAGCTTTCTATGTCAAAAGACACTATCACACAGTGTATTGACTTTCTTACCACATCTACTGGTGATAAAAAGGCATTACTCATAAAAAGAGAAGTAGGTAGTGTACAACCAGATCCACGAAAGCCGCCCCAAAATGTCCCAAACATTTATGTTCTTAATAAAGATGGCTATCAACAGGAAATAGAATGGGCATTGCGTAAGATGTTAGAGGTCTATGGCGTTGATAGCTTTGACAAAATAAAAGGGGGGTATTAAAAATAAGCCAAGGAATATATAGTATTAAAAATTTAAGGAATGGAAAAGTTTATATTGGAAGCAGTTTCAACATTGAAAAAAGGATTGCCGCCCATAAAAATGATTTAGCCAATTACACACATCATTCTTATAAACTGCAAGCTGATTTTAATTTAACACATAATATATCTGATTTTGTTTTTGAGATTTTAGAAAACACAAACTGCTCAAGAGCTAATCTTTATAGAAAGGAGCAAAAATATATAAATGAATTAGATACATATCATAACGGATATAACTGTTGCAAATTCGCAATAAATTCAAAGCACACAAAAGGGAATCAACAAAATATACAACAGAAGTCATCTAATTGCAGATATGTAAAGATACCACGAGAAATAATATATGACAAAGACCTCGGAGATAAACGAGTGATTATTTTTCATACTTATGCGCAAGACGCGCCCTGGACGATACAGTGGCCTTCTCTATCACAGAGTTGTGCCACTGGTCAAGCCTGAAACCTAACTATAGGGATGGAAAGATAAATCAAAAATATTATGATGTTTTATTACTCATCTCCCACTACGGATATTTTGTAGAATGTCCGGATTTTGAGAGTTGCCTTCATGAGTCTACCAATTCAGTAAAATACCAACGCGTAAAACTGAATATAGAGAAGTTTGATGCACTGGATAATTTCGGAATAATTTACTTTGATGAACTACAACGAATTTTGGATTTCAATGGAGAATTAAAAGATAGCGACATTGACCTCACCAGAATGTCATCGGCATACATATTATTGCTCATCTCCTATCTCCGTGTAAACATGAACCGTAATCCCGATAAACCTTTATGCTGCTATCGGCATTATCAGAAGATTGCGGAGGATACCGGATTGTCAGAACGATATGTAAGTAGAATCATAGAAATTTTGGATACTATGGACATCATTAAATTTAAAAAAATGAAACGTGCACGGTACAAGGGGTCAAATGATAAAGTTAGATTTAGTACAACTCCCAAGATTTTTGCCGATTATAGGCGGTTTATTAAAAATACTAATGGAGACACCATACTTGATACGGAATATGACTACAATGCTGAAATAAGCAAACAAATAGAATTAATGAGAAAAGAGAATATTACTATATAACTATTAGCCTATCACACCATAAGGAGTGAATGAGAATGAAATATATTTTAATCGCGAAAGGAATTTTAATACATGATAGAAACCACAACAGGATACCTTGCTACTTTTAAATCACCACACTATCCATCAAGGCAAGAATTACATAGTACTTTTGGCGGAGTAATTATTGAATCAGACTATAGCACCGAATATAATGCTCGTTCGTCTAAAGCATCATTTATCGCCAGTCGTATTGATACGGACAGGAAATTCGATTATCAGTGTTTAAGAAATGCAGAATCCAGAGAAAGAGGTAAAAAATAATGATTAGATATAGAAATGTACCAGCAATTGAATTTGATTTAGAATATGATTACAAAGTTAAGGCAGAATATGTCTTTGATAAGGAATTAGGAAAATATATAGTAACCTTCTACCTGAGACAATCACAAGTGGGAATGTGGGATCAGATTGACAAGGCCACTGATATTACTTTTGATTCTCCATGTGAGACAATTAAGACGGATATTGCTAAGTACTTTACCAAATTACTCATTAAAGGATTCTTTCAGTATTACATAGACCGCTACGTGTATCAGATGAAGTGTTTTGACAAGGGCAACGATTTATACGAGAAGGAACGTCTAAATGCTCAGCAAGTCAGACTATAGGTATTTCCATAAAGCACGTCAGGCTGCTCTCATCTCTGATTTCGAAAAAACTCATGTTGGCTGCATTGCAGTCTATCAGGGTAATATCATTGCCATCGGATGTAACACCCATAAAACCCACCCCAAACAACAATACTATAATCAGTTCCGGACGATACGCTATGGATATAGTAAGTATCTTCCTAAAATGCACGCCGAAATACACTGTCTCAACGTAATCCAGAATATGGATATAAATTTCGCCAAAGTGAAGCTATATATCTATCGGACACGTAAGGACCAGGAATTCGGTTTGGCTAGACCATGTGCTTCCTGCATGGCAGCCATTAGGGATTTGGGCATAAGACAGATTTATTATACAACTGATGATGGATATGTTTTTGAGAAATTGAAGATAGGTAATTATAAATTTTAAATGGAGGCGATAGTAATAAGTGAATACGGTATTAAGATAAAAAATATTAGTGCTGGCATGATATACGATGTCAATTTGGGTATACGAGATTATTTTTCATATACCGATGCCATGCTAAATAATAGTTTGTTTAGTTTTTTTCTACAGAAAAACGGTATGAATGTATATAAAGGAGAAAGCACGAGAGATATAATTTGTTTAGATTATGATTTCGGAAGTCGTTCCTACGAGGAAGAACGAAAACGCCTGGAAAAACTATTTAACGAGTCCGATGAGTCTTCAAGAAAACGAATCTCAGATACATTGAAAAAAGTAGATTCCAGAAAAGAACTCTATACTCCAAAGAAAAGAGATGAAATCCGAGAATTTTTTTATGAAAATGGTGTGGATGTTACTTATAGAAAAAAGAACAAGGATGGCTCTATAAAAGAGGAAAAAATTATACATTATGAAATGCTGTTTAGAACAAGTGCAAAAGCAAAGTTAGGACAAGTAATCTTCATCAATAGTAAATTATATGATAAAGCATATGACTGGTTAACTATTGGACTTGGGAACAAAATGCAATACGATAATGCAAGAATCGTAGAAATGTCGGCCTACGCCCCACTTACCACATCTACTATTGTTGGTACATTATACGTTCCTGTCGAGAATATATTAATTTTAAAGGACCAAGAGTCCTTTTTCAAAACAAAAAGTAAGGTTGTAAAAGCTGAAGAATATGAAGATTCACATGGGCAAAAGCAAAAAAAATGCATTGTTGTAGATGAAGAACGAGAAGTTAAAAATACAATATGGGATGGGATGATGCTAATCGAGTCATCAATACTTCCAGATTGTATTAATGGCATGGCTCTACTACGTAATCATTTATTTAAAGCATGTGGTTTTAGAAGTCACATTCAAAAATTCTTTGCAGATTGGTGTAATAAGAGTGGATATGATTATCAAACCTATCAAATTCAGGATATGTTTGGTAAATGGCATTATTTGAAGGATATCAAGATGATTACTACGGATAATGCTATTAAGTGGAAAAAGTTTGCTAATTTAATGGGTAATACGTTATCAGAAGCCTATGAATATTGGTGCGACAGAATTCATGCCGATGGTGATATATGGGGTATTGTCAAGACGGACCATCCTAGCAAACTAGGAAATTATCAACAATTGAGCTATCAGATGATCAATACTCTTCCGTGTACAAAAGATGACATTAAAGAAATTGCTCAGATAAGTATTAACTATGTGGAACTGTTAAAAAAAGATAATGATGAATTTGAGAAATTTCTTAGAAAATACGCCAATGAAGTAAATCATTATGAGATGCTTGCAGATTTATATAAGCATAACCAAGATTTTGGTAACAGCTCATTTTTCAGAGAAGAAAAAAAGAAAATTATATTTGATTATGTATACAGGCTAAGAAAAGGCAAGATACTAGTAAATGGAGATAATCTAACAGTATGTGGAAATCCGTATGCTCTCCTACTTTATTCTGTCGGAGAAGATTATAAGACAGACCCAACCTTGAAACAAGAAAATGGAACAATCCAATGCTATACAACCAGATTTAAAAATGATGAATTTCTAGCCGCTTTTCGAAATCCACATAATAGTCCGAATAATATCTGCTATCTTCACAATGTTCACTCTGACATAATGGAAAAATACTTCCCTTTTAGCGACAATATAATCGCCGTAAATTGTCTTCTTACTGATATTCAAGATAGAGCCAACGGAATGGATGAAGACAGTGATTTTATGCTTGTGACAAATCAGGCAACTATGGTACGTTGTGCCAAAAGATGTTATCAAGAGTATCCTACTATTGTCAACGCATTAAAAGAATCTGGAATTACATATCAGAATACCAAAAAGGATTATGCTATTATGGATAATAAATTCTCTAAATCTCGTATGGATATTGGGTATTCTAGTAACCTGGCTCAGCTCGCAATGACTTATTATTGGACTGAGATGCAAAAAGAAACTCCTGATAAAAAAAGGCTGAATGAATTGTATGATAATTTTGTAATACTGTCTGTATTGGCCCAAGTCGTAATTGATGGCTGTAAACGAGAGTATGAAATTGTTGGAAACAAAGAAATTGACCGTATTAGTAAAATGCCGTGTATGACTATCAAAAAGCCTTGTGGTTTTACAAAGACAGGTAAAATCAAATATACCAAGTGTGATTTCCCAGAGTTTATGAAATATACAAGGGAAATCAAGTATACTAAAGATGGTAAAGAATTACCCCAAGAGGAGATTGATGTAACCAAAGAAAAGCTCAAAGGAAGAATCAATACAACGCTCTCATGCCCTATGAATTGGTTAGAGTATTGGTTAGATAAAATTCAAAATGCGCCAACAACAAAAACAACTCCTACTTCAGAATTTTTTATTAAAATGCAAGGAAAAGCACATCATCGACAAATGACTAAAATCAAAGAATTAATAATAGAGTATGATTCAAAGGTTAAATCGCTCCAATATAAAAGCATATCTGAGGATGATTACATTTCTGAACTATATCAACATAATGATTATCTAATTGAATCTCTAAAAAAAATAAAAGTAGGGAATATTGTTACCATCAATCGGTTAATAGAAACAGCACTTGGTTTGGAAACTAATAAAAACAAAAAATACTCACAAAATGCTGATACGAAATACACAAGAAAGATACTTAATTACTTATATAAAATGAATAGAGATAAGTTTCTTGTAAATTTCGAACAAAAACGGCAGAGTTAAATTGTAAAAAGTGCTTGTTTTTAAGGCTTTTTTGAGCCAAAAATGCGTCCGTTATATGGAGAGCAAAAGAAAATACAGTGTTGTATGAGTAAACTCCACCGCTATTGCCCGAAGCGGTTATAAATATGGGAGACAGTCTTAAAATGTATACTAGGGGCGGACGTATCATTATTCGCCCCGAATACAATTAATTTAGAACTATCGTGACGACCAGACATCAATAAATTAATCATTGGTAGCGGTGCTGTTATAACAACGGTATCGCTATTAGTGTTGCATAAAACAAATCAATCAAAATTTAATAAGGTTACTATTAGGGGAACCGTTACTAATTAATTTATTGCGGGTTGGACAAGTCAGATTAAGTCGCTGGACTCATTCTCCAGAGAACGCCAGGGCAGAGCTGGCACCTGCTACTCTCCCATTATGGGAAATATAGAACGGAAAGAAGTGAACCAACTATTTTTCAAATCACAAGAAATGAAGCAGATATGTTAGGAGACAAAGGATATGATGAGTTTATAAAGATTTCATCTAAAACTCACAAATCCAGATGTAAACGTTATTGGCTTGTTGAAGATCGTCGTGTATTACAATGTTTGTATAGATACAGAAAAGATACAATCGTCCAGTGACGAAATAAACATGGAAGGTGGTCAGGGCCATCGGAAAATCAAAACTAAAATCTGATGGGATTATGTTTGTTGGAAACAATGCCGAAGATGTTACTGGCAGCATGATACTCATAAAATTTGCAAATAAGCAGATTCTACTTGAAGCTGGGTTATACCAGAAGAATGATTACCTTGAATCTTATAAGGCAAATACAGAGAAATTCAAATTCAAACCTGAAGAAATTGACTATATCTTTATTGGTCATTGTCACATCGACCACATAGGTTTGATACCTCGTCTTGTAAAAGAAGGTTTTTCTGGAAAATCATAATGACATATCCCACATCAATTATCTCAAAACACCTATTGTTAAATTGTTCCTTCATTCTGTCCGACGAAGCTAGGGTGTTATCCAAACGTTATAGTAGAGATTACGCACCAATATACAGTGAGGATGATGTCTATAATACATTCAAACTTTATACGGTATATAATCAGTACGATACTTTGTTCCAATTGGATGATATAGTAAGCTTTCAGTGGTTAAAAAACTCTCATTGCGTTGGGGCAGCACAATTGCAACTTATATTAAATGATGGAGTTAAAAAGAAGAAAGTACTGTATACTTCTGATATCGGCGCACTGGAAACAAAAAATCATTATGTCGAGAATACGGAAATTCCAACTTATTTTAATGACGTAATAATTATGGAATCCACGTACGGTCTGAATACAAGAATTTCAAAAAAGACTCGTGAATTTGACATAGAACATTTAAGAATAGCTATAGATACCGTGTTAGAACGACATGGCACACTCGTGCTGCCAGCATTTAGTTTCAGCCGTTCTCAAGAACTGTTAACCACATTATTTCTTCTGTTTGGTGATGATGAGAATTTTACAACACCAATTATCGTGGATTCAATGCTTACCTGTGATATATGCGATGATTATGGACAGGTATTACAGAATGATAATTTAGATTTATGGAATAAAGTTTACAATTGGAAAAATGTTAAATATATAAGAGAAAAATCAGATTCACAATCATGTGTATTGGATACGACTCCAAAAATCTGTATCTCATCTTCTGGTTTCTGTACGAACGGCAGAGTCCTCTCCTACTTAGATAGATATTTGCGTGATACCAATTCTATGATTTGCTTTTCCGGTTATGTCGGTGATGATGAATCATATCTTAGTTACAGAATCAAGAATGGAAAATCCCACAAAACAATCAATATAAATAAAAAGCCTGTACCGAATAGAGCTGATTGTATTACAATGCAGTCGTTTTCATCACATGCTAATTTTAATGATCTGTTAAGATATGGAAGTAATTTGCGGACAAATCAGTTAGTTCTGGTCCATGGTTCTATTGAGTCTAAGAATTGTCTAAAAAAACATTTGAAAGATGAAATATCAAGAAATGACAAAACATATAAGGTGACATGTTCAGAACGGGATATGATTATTCCATTATGATGTGCAGTAAAGAAAGAAGGGTTGAACTATCGAAATAACTGTAGATGATATTATAAATGCATTAACCCCAAAAGGATTACCAGATCCAATTATATATCAATACTATAAAAATCTTGAAAAGAGAAAAATTATTATCAATGAACAGATTAGTGATAATTTACTTGAAACAGCTACTCTTCCATTTGTCGAAATGGATAACGATGGAACAGGTAAGCCCATAGAGATAATAATTTCAACTGTTGGCGGAGAAATATATTCCGGATTTAATTTTGTTGATCAAATTGAAAAAGCAAAATCTCCTGTGACAATACACATTATGTCCATGGCCGCATCTATGGGATTTCTGATTGCTATGGCTGGTAAAAATAATCCAAATGTGGAAACGATATGTCATCCTTTTAGCGTTGGACTTTTACATAGTGGCTCTCAATATATGGAGGGTTCTGCTCATGCTGTAAAGGATACATTTGATTTTAGCCAGCATTACGAAGAAAAAATCAAGGATTACATTCTTTCCCATAGCAAAATTGATGCTGATTTATATGAAAAGGTCGAACGTAAAGAATACTGGATGGATGCAGATGAAATGAAGCGTCTTGGAATAGTAGACGAAATTATATAGTGAAAGGATGATTTATTATATGGCAAAAAGTAAGTTACAGTTTAAGAGGAATATTACTGATAAACTAAGTGTAAAAGGAGTCCTCTCTGAAGATGGAACCACTATTACTTATACTGACGAAAATGATATTGAACAGGATGTAAAAGTATCTGATTTACTGAATGTTTTCAAAAATCAGCCTATTGAATTTGGAGTACAGTTAAAGAGCGACGAAGATCTTGACGTGATTCCATCTGATGAAGATTAAAAGGCGGTGGGCATACTGATTAATTTTGAGGAAGAACTTAAAAAGGTTGGTCTAACGCCAGAATCTTACGAAGCAGCCTGTGAAGATATTGATTTAAAATCAGATGGTGTTAAAGATTTAGACTGGTCAGAAATTAAAGATAAATACAATATTCCACTTTCAAGTGATAGTGTTCGAAAAGCCAGTGGTACTATTTTTGGTGGTTCATTCAGAACTGCATATCTGAAAAATAAAATCTATTCATATCCTGTAAAATATTCCCAAGAAAACGAATTAGATAAAAAGCTTTCTGAGATGCGTAAAGAGCGCATTAAATTACAGACTGCAAATGTAGAGCGGAACCGTGTTGATAGGAACGAATCGCGGCACCAGATGTATTTCGAATATGTAGGTAGTTTGTGCGAATCACTTCCATTACCTGAATTTAATCCACTATTAGAGTATGTGTCAGATGATTACGAGCATGAATATCTTTTATCTATAGCCGACGTACATTATGGAGCAAAATTTGTAAGTGAAAACAATGAATATTCCCCAGAAATTGCAAAAGAGCGATTTGAGTGTCTTACGAATAAGTGTATTACTTTCATTGAGGATAAGCATATTTCCAAATTACATATTGTATCATTAGGGGACATGATCCAGGGAGTCCTCCGCCTTAACGATTTGCGGATAAATGATAGCACCATAGTTAAAGCGACTGTGGATATTAGCAGGTTGTTTGCAATGTTCCTTAATACGTTGTCAGCATACACAACTATTGAGTATTATCATACGCCTATGGCAAATCATACACAGTTACGTGTTCTTGCAGCAAGGCCAATGAGATGATGGATGAAGACCTTGAATACCTTATCGGCAATTACATCAAGGATTTATGCAGGGATAATACGAGAATTAATATTTACTTAGCTGAAGAAGGTAAACAATATATCGAAATACCGATTTTAGGCTTTGAAATCATCGCAATACATGGACATCAGATCAAGAATATTGAATCATCATTGAAGGATTTATCAATGCTTAGGCGCTCATTTGCGGACTATGTAATTTTGGGACATTATCACTCTGGAAAAGAACTTACAAGCTGTGAAGGCTGTTGTAATGATGCAGAGATACTTGTTGCTCCATCATTCGTCGGAAGCGATTCTTATTCTGATTCATTGATGAAGGGAAGTAAACCTTCTGTCAAGATATATGGATTTCATGAACTTTATGGACATGACGAAACACATAAGATTATTTTGAATTAAAGCAAATTTTTATTTATCCAACTCGTGAAGGATAAGGCTGGGTTCCTGAATGGGAGTAGGTCGTAAGGCTTAGAAGTCCTTTGCCCCTGGTGTCGGATTCACATGCATGGAGAGCGCACTGCTCTCCTACTATAAAAATAGAAACTATAAGGAGATTTAATAATACATGAACAAAAATGAAGTTGTTGCAGCAATTGTTGAAAAAGTAGAAACATTAAAGGCAAAGGATGTTGAAGCGGTATTAGCTACTTATGCTGATGTTGTTATTGAAAAACTTGAAAATAATAATGCTGAAAAGGTTGTTCTCCCTAGCCTAGGAAGTTTCAAAGTTAAGGATGTTCCAGAACGAAAGGGCGTATCAGCTCTCGGAGATAAAAAGGAATGGGTAAAACCTGCACACAGAGAGATTATTTTTAAGATTGCCAAGAATGTAAAATGCCTAGACTAAAATTAACTGGTGGTGATTTATTTGTACGATGAAGTAGTTAAGACTATAAATCTAACCTCTGATGAGGTAGAAATATTGATTGATGCACTCTCCTATCGACTAGCCCAGTGTGTATCAGTTGGCGAAGATATTACAGTACGAGAATTGCTGGAGAAAATTCAGTAAATATAGGCACTGTGAGAGTCAAATCTCATGGTGCTTTTTGTGAAAGGAAGTGATGAAAATATCAAGATTTACAGTCTATAATAAAATTGTTACACCAGAAAAATTGACAAAGGTGAATCCAGAAAACATTCAATTGGGAGAAGATTTTTTAGAATACCTTCAATCAATTGATAGAAGCCCAGATACAATAAAAGGATATCGAAATGATCTTAAAATATTTTGGGTATGGTGTTTAGACTTCAATGGAAATAAATACTTTCCAGAATTAACTAAGCGTGAGGTTGCTAAATTTCAAAATTATGCTCTCAATACTTGGAATTGGGGTTCTAGTAGAATGAGACGTGTAAAGTCTTGCCTTTCTTCTCTTTCAAATTACATTCAAGACATTCTGGATGACGAAAAAGAATTCGAAAATTATAAACCCATTATTCGCAAAATTGGAAATCCAGCCAAAACTGCCCGTAGGGAGAAAACTGTATTAACTGATGAGCAAGTGGATGGGCTTTTAGAAACTCTTGTAGAGCGTAAGGAATATGAGTGCGCATGTGCTATTGCTATAGCTGCTTATTCCGGTATGCGTCACGGAGAATTGTTGCAGATGCGACCAGACTTTTTTAACGATAACCATTTTGTATATGATTCCATGTGGAAAACAGATAAAGTTCGTGCTAAAGGGCACGGCAAGGATGGTTTACAGCTTAATAAATTCGTCTTATATGGTGCAAAACCATATATTGATTTATGGATGAATGAACGTAAGGAGAAAGGTATTAACAGTGAATGGATGTTTGTAACAGTTACAGTAAATGGAACTAAACGTATATGGAAAAAGAGAAAAGACACAAGTTCCTGGGTAAAACAATGCACAGAAATACTTGGTGTGGATTTCTACTTACACTCGTTGCGTCATTATACATGCACAAAGTTACATAGAATGAATCTACCTGCTCATGTTATTCAAGAGTTCTTCGGATGGGCAAGTTCTGAAATGCTTCAAATCTATAATGACCTTACTGCCGAAGATGAATTTGGAAAATATTTTACCAAAGATGGTGTCAAGGAAATTAAGCAAGGTTCATTGACTGATATCTAAGATTACCCTTCCTATTTCCTCCCAACATATTTCCCCGTGAGTAATGGGCTTAAAATCACTCTCTCACTCGTTAGATGTATTGGCGAGTTAAAATAAGACGCAATACATACCGGCCTTGGATTAAAGGCAATTTATAATCCCACCGACATCCCAAATCGTAGGCCGACCACTGCATAGTAAGTGTGGGGATGCCCGAGTCTCGCTGCGTTAGTGTGAACCGTTAATTAGGAGGGTTAACTACTCTCCTATTCTCCTGGGTCTGTCGCCTAATGGTATGGCACTCGACTTTTAATCGAGTTAATGCTGGTCCGAATCCATCAGACCATTCATGGAACAATAGTTAAAAATTAGAAGGAGAGGTCGCACAATGGCTGGAATGCTATTAAGAATGAATGATAAACCCAATGTAAATATAATGGAATTTGTAGTAGACTCTGAATCAGAAATTCAATATCTGCCAACAACAACTAATAAAGGAAGTGGCGTTTTCGAAAATAATCCTAGTTTTAATTTTACTGCTCCTATCGGAAGCTCCTGTATTGTAGGAAACGATGGTGGTGATTTACTTGTATACATGTTATTCTCTTTTGGCTGGAAAAAATATAATGACAGGAGGAGAATATGGGACTTAATTTACCCACTTTAGCACTTGTTAAAAAATATACTGATTTAAAAACATCTGTTACTGATAAACAAATAAACGCAGCTGTAAACCAATACTTGGAAAATAAGCATTTCATCTTATATAGAAAGAGAAGGTAATTATATGGCAACAATAATGTCAAAATTCGGCAAAGTCTATGAAGAGCCACAGGGGCTTGATGAAAACAAATATTATGAAATAATGTATGAATTTATAGACTTAGCAAAAATAAAAGGACTCACCGTGAGGCAAGCCAGAAACTGTTTGTTGATTGTGCAGATGCTGTAATGAGTACAAAATTATAATGTCACATTTTCTACTCGATTAATGCCAAGTGTTGTAAAAGTAAGCTTTTTCTTGGCACCATCTTGTGTATTAAAAGAAATATCACCAGTTAAATATCCACCTAACACAAGATAATGTATACATAGGCTTAAATGTTCATTTGTCATATTAACAGTATTACATATGTCTGCTATTTTGAATTCAACAACAAGCGAATATGAATCTTCAGTAATTAAATTATACATTGCTTTGAGAACTTTTCTGGAATCTTCTACAATTGTCATATCAATTATCTCCTTTTTGTATGATATTTCATAGGTAAACTCATATAAATTATTGAATAGACCTGAGGGCTTGTAAGTTAATCTTATCTTTCTTACCACTGTAAACCACAATTTTAACCTTTGATGGATAGGTAAATTTTATTCTACTGACCTTAAATGACCAAATAATTAATTCAAGCAATTCCTGATCCGAAACCATATCATATTTTTTGAATCGAGTAATTCCAGAACCAAATACTGGAAGTGCAACTGTTTTACCAGCATATACTCGATCAATTTCATCCCAAAATGATAATAAGAATGATATGTACTCATGCATTTCAATATAAGCCTTATTGTCGTTGTCAAAATGAGTTAATGCGGTGAGCAAATACTCTCCTACAACACATACCGTTCCAAGTTGGTATTTAGTTGTTTTACCCTTTGGACGTTGTTTATTCTGAGAAATAATTTTTGTAGAAAGATGATTATCTAACGCAATGATTTTATCAAGTTCATCAACTTGTCAGCAAAAAATCTGTTAATAAATATTCCATTTAGTGTACTTTGAGCGATAATCTCGTCATCAACAATAGTATCATAATATTCATTAAAAGCAATTGATTTCCAGTCAGACTCTTCAGAGAACAAATCTCCGAATTTAACTTCTACAGTAGAATTATTTATAGTTAACGAAATAGAGTTTCTTTTGTTAGCATATATCCAAATGCACATATAGCAAAAAACAAAGAGCACTGCAGCCACAATGCCTGTAATCGATTTATATTTTTGTTCAATGTCAACGAACAGAAATATGATTGATGTTACTACACTTATTATACTAAGTAAACCATAAAACCATTTTACAATTTGCTTATCAAATAATTTTACTTTAACTTTCATAATTTTGTGTTTTCTTTACTTGATAATTCCCCATGATACATAAGCATCTCTTGAATAAACATTTCTTCCATTTGATAAATGCTCTCCATTAACAGTAAACCTTGGAATTGCATCAAATATTGGTTCCTTCTTAAATCCAACATGAATGGCCTCCGTATCAGTCAGGTTTATTCTCTTAGATAACGCAGTAGGCCACATAGCAGATAAGTCATCATCCACATCCCATATAGCTGAATAGCTGGATACGCAATAATAAGTGGAATTTTGTAGTTGTCAATTGCTTGCTCAATTTCATAAGACAGGACGCTCCCGCTTTTTCTCGTATCTGTCGAAAGAATGACAAGCATATTCTTTGATGCACTCAAACGTTCTCGAATGCGAGTATACAGCGTTGCTTTCAGACTTGTATCTCGAACGGAATAGGTTTTCTCATGGCTATTTGTTAGTTTAAAATCAATGTTTTTATTAGCATTCCATGCTTGTAGTATTGAGTAGTAACGAAAGTCAGACTTCGTTGGATCTGTTTGACCCAATCCATCAAATGCGACATACGTTCCAGTTCTGTTCATAGCAGCGCTTAACCTCCTATAGTCATGTTCTATTACTAACTCTATAATCAACATATAACACTTTATTCTTATATTTTACCATGCACAAGTGTTTTTGTCTATTATATCGGTTAGTATGCAATTAAAAAAGATAACTTAATAATTTTATTACTCTGAAACTGCGCTTTCATGTGCTTCAAAGGGCCACTGTTTCGATGGTCCTTTTCTTATACCTGAATATAGGACAATTGGCAGTCCGCTAGTTTTGGGAACTAGACGTTGCACGTTCGAATCGTGCTATTCAGATTATAGTTTCAGCTACAAAATATAATGAGAGGTGGTGGTGATATTGCCAAAAACCAAACTTCAAACATCTGGTAACAAACCATTACCAGCTAATAAACAAAAAGGTAAGAAAACCTGTACTAAATGTCATAAGGAAAAGCCTCTAACTGATTATTACATAAGTAAAAGTCCATTATTCTCTTTAGATGAGCGTGTTCCGCTATGTAAAGAATATGTAATAGACATTCGCTAAACGAGGACGGAACAATTAATGAGCTTGAACTTAATTGGATTCTTAGGAAAATCGACAAACCTTATTATAAAGACCTCATTGAAAGTGCCACTGGACGTTTTATAAAAGAACATTCTTATGTTGATGAAGCAGAAGTACCTTATCACGGAAAAGAAATATTACAAGCATATTTTACTTTAGTAGCTATGCGGCAAGATCGCGATAAGTCATATGATGATTCAGAAAAAGACGGTTTTATTCATAAAACTAGCAATACTTCTCAGAGTGTTAAAAAGCAGATTGCTAAAAAATATGCCGATATCAATAATACTATTTCCGATGAGGAAGTAATCAAAAACACCTCCGAGGTTAAATGGTCAAAAAAAGACAAACAGAACATGAAATATGCCATATCTACTATTGGGTATGATCCCTTTGAAGATGTAGGTCTAAATGATTGTGATAGAAAGTACTGTTTTAATATTTTATCTGGATATCTCGATACAGAAGGAATTTCTGAGGATGGACACAAATTAAAAAGTGTTATTGAAATGACAATGTTGTATTGTCAATGTCGCAGAATCACAGAGGAAATGAATCTTGAATTATCAAAAGCAAATGTTGATGATGTAAAATTATCAAAATTAACTTCTTCGAAATCTTCGATGTTATCTTCTATTGCTACTATTGCAAAAGACAATAACATTTCTGCACAGTATAATAAAAATTTCAAACAGGGCCAAAATTCTTTAACAGCAAAAATGAAGGAAATGGCGGAACATGATTTTGCAGAAATTGAAGTAAATTTGTTTGATATAAAAACTGCTGAAGCCTTTAGACAGATAGACGAAATTAGTATCAGCAATATTGCAAAACAGTTGACTTTGGATTCAAGTGAATATTCAGCTATCGTAAAAGAGCAAATGGAAATGATTCAGAAATATGAATCTGATCTTATTGAATTACGTGAAGAAAATCGTATCTTAAAAAACAAAATTATAGACTTGGAAAGTAAAAAGAGGTGATGTAGATGGAAATAATTACACCTATGTCACAAAAAGAATTTAGCCAAAAGAAGCTTGAAAGTTATTCACAAATGTCAAATATTATACAATGGGGAAGAAAAAATCCCGTGAAGTTTTCGGAACTTTTCTGGGGTATAAAACTTATTGATTATCAAGCATATTGCTTTATGCGCACATGGATATGTCAATTTGCTCTATGGGCAGAATGTCGTGGTGCAGGAAAGGACACACTCGCTGCGGCGTATAATATGACTCGGTTATCACTAATTCCTGATTATAGTATATATGTAAGTTCAAATACATATGCCCAGTCTGTAGATTCTTGTAATAAATTAAAAGATATTGCCTTACAAAGAATTCCATCATTTAGAGAAGCTACTGATATATTTGCACGAGAGGTGGATAAAACTGGAACGAATAGCGAAACAGGATTTCTACAAGCTCCAACTTTTAAATTCCGTCTATATAACAATTCCAAAATGGAAGCTTTATCATCAAACCTGGAAGCAATTCGTGGTAAACGTGGCGCAGTATGGTTTAACGAAACTGCTTGGAAAACAAAAGAAGAACTTGCAGTTGTAGAAAACTATATTAACGTAGATGCCGATTTTGGACTTTCAGTTAGTAAGAATACTCATATCCGTCCATCCCAAATGCCTTTACAAATTTTGTATACATCTTCTGTTGGCGATGTCACTTATCCTTTCTTTGATAAATACAAAGCATTTTACAAAAAAATGCTCGTTGGAAACAAGAATTATTTTTGTTTTGATCTAAACGCTTATGATATTTTGTATCATTCTACCGTAGATGGCGAACCAATAAAATCACATTTGAAAGAAGATCAAATAACAAAAGCTATCGAGGAAGACCCTGATCAGGCTGATGTAGAATTATTCAATAAGTTCAGAAAAGGGGGCGGCGCAAATGCCGTAGTAACCATGGATGAACTTATTCGTAATTCTACCAACAGAAAACCATTACTATATAACGATACTGGAAAGAAAAAATTTATATTCTGTTATGACCCAGCAAGGAATTTTGATGGAAGCGTCCTTAGTATATTCCAGATTATTAATGATAAAGAAGTTGGCTACAAATTGCGACTTGAAAACGTCGTTTCTATGGTTGACACAAATGCCAAAAATAAAACCCCACTTCCAATGCCAGCTCAATTAGAAATAATTAAGGAATTAATGATTAAGTATAATGGAGAACGCGCTGCTGAATGGGAAAATATTGAGTTTTACATTGATGCCGGATCAGGAGGTGGAGGAATTTCTGCCGTGGCCGACCAGCTTATGGATGATTGGATAGATAAGTTCGGAAACAAACATAGAGGAATTATTGACCCAAATCATAAACAGTATGAAACTGCGAGAAAGAAATATACTAACGCAATGCCTATTGTGCACCTTGTAGATCCACAAGGATATAAGAAAATTATGTATGATGCTGTTTCTAAGATGGTCAAACTAAATCTTATTGAATTTGCAAATTATGATAATAAGGATTATATCATGATTGAAAATAAAGATGGTGGTTTTGACAATGTTAAACTGACCCAAGAAGAACAATTAGCGTTAGCACAAATGCATATTGCAAAATTGCAATTATCCTACATGTGTAGATATGATACCCCTAATGGTGGTGTAACTTATGAACTAGCAAAGGATAAAAAAGGTCATGATGATCATGCTTATACAATGGCAGAAGGCGGATACGCCCTTGCAAGGTTACGAAGAGTCGATTTATTAAGTGATAACAAAACAGACACTGGATATAATCATGCTCCACATTGTGTATCATCTATAACATTCTAAGAAAGGACGGTGATTAATTGCCAAATAAAAAAGAAGTGGTCTTATCTTCTTCTGATACTCAGGGCCAGGAAGAAGATTTTAGTGTGACTTTCGCATCAAAAGAAAATACTGATGGTAATGAAACCGTCATTTTAACATCTGAAGATATCGCTAAAGAATGGATGTCAAAAGCACTCCAAAGTTTTGATCCGTCTAATGGTCAATATTCTGTGTATCTAAAGGAACAACCTTTTGGAGATGATAGTGTCACTTTGGATGATATAAAATTGCTCTCCAAAAATGCCCAGAGTGATATAACCAAAATATTGAAAATAAACGCTTTAGTACGTCAGGAGATAAATGGAGATGATATAATTGGCAAAGTCTATGAAACAATGGTAACTAATCTCAATTCTGATATTAAAATATCATTCGATAACCTTCCATCAAAACCAATCAAGAAATACAAGGATAAAGCAGAATCACTTATTAAACAATTCCATAGGGAAACAAATATAAATACAATACTATCATCTTCTATCCCGACAGTTTATGTTGAAGGTAATTGTATTAAATATTTGCGCAGTAAAAATGGACATTATGTCATTGATTCTTTTCCATTAGGAGTCGCTATTGTTAGCGATTATAAATACAATGGTATTAACTACGTACTTATTGATATCCGTGAGCTTACAAATAGATTACAGAAAACAACGATTAAAGGCAGAAAAAACAGACCGCTTTTCTTTAAAAACATCACAGAAGAAATAAAAGCAAATTATCCAGATGAGGTATATCAAGCTTACATAAACAAAGAGCATTATGCAATATTGGACATTCGCCGCACGGGTTTAAATCGGTTTTGTAGTATGAATAGAAAATATGGATTATCTGCGGTCTTCAAAGCACTGAAGCCTAATATAATGCTTGACACATTTGACAAATCCGATGCCATTACTGCTAAAGCAAAGGCTAAAAAATAATACATCAAGTCATCAGAAAAGAAACCATGGGACAAGATTATTCAAAAAAGGGATTTGAAGAAAATGGCTTATGCCCATGAGAATCTGGCAGCAGCATGGAAAATCCAACCGTGCTATATACTTCACCTCCTTGTGTGGAAAAAATCGTATATGTGGAACCTAAAGTAGAAACAACAAACATAGCTACAATTAATCAATATCGTTCTCGTGTCACTTCTGCTCTTGGAATATCTTTTCTAAATACTGATGGAACCAAACTGTTAGTACGGCAAACATTCCATTAAACAATTAATGAAAACTATAAATAAAATCACAGAACAGGAAGAAATTATCCTCTCTCGCTGGTATTCTTTAATTCTTGAAGAAAATGGTATCCCTCAAGAGTATTGCCCCACTCCACATATCCTTGATACAGAATTGCTTGAATTTGAAATGCGTAAAGACTTATCGGAATTACTATTTTCAAAGTTTAATTGCTCTTATACTACAGCTTATGAATTGGTTGGACTCAATGCAAAAGATGAAGCGGATAGATTAGTTACTGAAAAAGAACTAGGTTACGATGAAATATTTCTTGTTCATCCAACTTCGTATAACAGCTCTGGAAATTCAAAAGACTCTGGTGGCAGGCCGAGCGGGTCAGATAACCTACAAAAACAGGATTATGACACTGATTATAACAAAACGAGGGTGAAATCTTGAAAATAAAAATACCTGACGGAAGTATTTATGACTTAGAAGAATGCGAAATAATCGATGAAGAATTAGAACAACAGGCTAAATTTGCTGATGAATTATTTGTACAAACAGGAATTTTGATTGCCAATCAGAAGGTGGTGATGCTAGTATTGAATGAATATGTAAATATGGTGGGTGCCGTTATTGATGTTGCTGAACACTCAACTTACCTTGAGCTAACAAGTAGGGTTTGTTATTATGATGAACCAAACTTAAATAATGATATGTTACCCTATGATGAGTTCACTGAAGAACGAGCACGAACCTTGATTAATATGCCTGTACAGGCTAAATATCGGATTAACCCAAACGGAGAGCCAACTTTTTCAGGCCACGAAATGGTGAAGAAGAAGGATGGTTCTGTAGAATTTAAAACTTCCAGTATCGGTACTCATACTGAAATATATATAGAAAACGATAATGTTGACGTGAATGGTACTATAAAGAATTTACCGTGCCTATTCGCTAAATATCGCATATGGAAAAGATATAAGAATGTAGTCGCTGCTGTTCAGCGACTTTTTAATTTGGGTAAATTATACAGTTCCTGGGAACTAAACACATATCAGTATATTTTTGATCGGGGTATTCGTAAAGTTACTGATTATGAGTTTCTAGCTAACACATTACTTGGCTTTGAATATGCATATCCCAGTTATGGTACAAGTGCAAACGCATTAGTATGGCAGAATTTAACGATAATCAATTAATAATTGCAGAAGCTCTTTCTCAAGACTTAATTGATGAAAATAATAACAACAATAAGGAGGAAAATCTATTGAGCAATAAAACAGAATCTTCTACGGTAGAAGAAAATATTGTGACAAGTACATCTGTAGAAACTCAATCTGATACTATAGGTACTGCTTCTACTGATACAGGAAAAACAAATATAGAGAATCCAACAACTGACTCTGCGCAACTTACTGACTATGATTTGCGAGATAAGGTCAGAGCCGCATGTAGAACAAAATTAGGTAAATGGTGTTGGGTGTCTTTCCTATTTCCAAACGAAAAAGAGGTTTGGTGTGAGTATGATGGCAGAGAATCAGAATTAGATTATGTCAAATTTACATATGAAGTAGGTGATGATGATTCTATTACTGTTTCAGAACCAACATATGTGAAATTGACTGTTTCCATTGCAGAAATTAATACAAAAATAGCAGAGCTTGAAAAAGAGGTATCTACTATAAAAGCAGAATTAGATATTAAAAATGATGCCATTTCAAAAGCAAGTGAAACAATTCAATCTCTTAATGTAACTATTTCAGAACTAAAGCCTTTTAAGGAGCAAGTAGAAATTGCTGAACAAAAACGCATAGAAATTGAAATTGCTGAAGAATAAAGCAAGATTAAAAGCAAAATTACTAAAGGGAAATCTCTTTACTGAAACTGAAATAGCTGAAAAAAATATTACTGATTTAATCGAAGCAAGAAATGAATCCGCAATCAATGGACTGATTGCCGATAAGTTTGTTGCTTCTTTTGATTCACAGACAAATGAAACAATTTTAACCTCTGAAACACAGAAACCAGAAAAGGCTACTGCAAGCTTAGAAACAGATGACGATGACGATGATATCCGTAGTTTTATGCACAAACTTTTATCCAAATAAGAGGAGGACAATTATATGATTAGAGATTTTAGAATTAACGGAGCAAAGGCTCCTGATGCTATGCACAAGGCAAAAGTTGACATGGTAACTGGTATGGGCGTTGTAAAGGAAGACTCTACAACCGATAAATTTGCTAATATCGCTTCGGCTGAAACCGTAACTGACATTTTTATTGTAGATAAAGAGCGTGTGCCTTCTGGTATTAACTGTGCAAGAGGTGATATGTCCGATTATGACAATGATTTTGTAAAAATCAAGCCAATGAGCCTGTATCAATGGATAAGTATCACGCTGGTGAGAAATTTGGAACCGATCAGTACGATGATACTATTACCTCCGATTTAGCCCTTAATACAAGAGTGTCCTGGAAGAATGGACTTGTAACAAAAGCTACTATAGCTTCTCCATATGTTTTTAAGGGTTTTCATAATGACAATGAACATTCATTGGCTCAGATTGAAGTGTCCGACACTGCTGTATCTAACGCATAATTAAAGGAGGATTTGTAAATATGAGTATTTTAACTAGCGAAGTAAAAGATTTAATGTCTCAGGAGCATGCACTTTATGATGTAGCTGAGAGTATTGAATATAAAAGAGACTTAAATGCAGAACAGAAAGACGCTGCACAGGTTATGGATGCGTGGGCAAAAAATATCGGAGAAACAGGAAAAGACCCTGAGTGTGATATCGCTGCTACATCAAGAGAATTGTACAGCCTGAAGTATATAATGCACCCGACGAACTTTTAGATCGTATTTGGGAACGCGGAGGTATTGGGGAGTTTGATGATGCTGAATACAATGTAGAGCCAAAAAATACGCTGATTGCTCATGAGGCAGCAAAGGGTGGCGTTGTTGACAGAAGTTGGATTGACCTCTCTGCACTTACTCCTGTATGGAGAAACAGACAGGTTGAAACAGACCTTTCTTATGTCGATTTAAGAAAGAACGGTTTTAAGTCTATTGCCAATCTCACTGTGTTCATGAAGGAAGCGTGTCAGAATGCACTATTCTACGATATGTTATCCCAGATGGACGAAGCTATTGTCGGTGGTGAAGCAAAAATCGATGTTACAGGTAAGGTGCCTACACTGGCTGATATGGATGCAATCTCTTTGTACCTAAATGATAGAAGCGATGATTCTGTTATTGTGTGTCTTACGAAATATGCTCAGGCCATTAGACGTATGGAAGGCTTTGCTCAGTATATGAGTAATGATATGAAGAACGACTTCAATAGATATGGACTTGTAAAGACCTATGATACTATTGGGGTAGCTGCTATCTCTGGTGCAAAGCGTCAGGGAAATGGTAATCTTCTTATCCCAGATAAGAGAATTTTCGGAATCGCTGGGAAAATTGGGAATCTGGATATGAAGGGTGATATCCATGTATTCCAGGAGATGAATCCAAGAAGTGAACAGATTCATATTATGTTAAAAGATTTTACATATGGATTTGTGATTACCAAGATTGAGAATGTATGTAAAATGGTAATGTCACAGTAATTATAGTATTCTAAGACGAGATGGATTTAATAACTACCCTATCTCGTCTTTTTGATTGGAGGAATTTACTTGATTAAAGAAACTGAGAAAATCAGCGTTCTTAATTATAATGAAAATAGAGTGTCAGTTATTGTTGCTCCTGATAAGAGTTATAGTTTTGACCCATCGGTTGATGGTGTTATTCCTTGTGTTATACCAATGACATTAGATGAAATTAGGTACGCAAATAATACAGGTGCTTTCAAAAACGGAATGTTGTTCTTTGATCCAAACCGTGAGGAAGATGTTTATGAAAGTCTAAACATCGTTAATTGGAAAGACATACTCAAAAATAAAGACATTGAAAATATAATTATTAATCCCACTTATGACGGACTTACAAAACTTATATCAATTAAAGATAGTGCTATGTTTGAGCGAATAAGAACAGTTTATCAGAAAATCAAGAATGAAGGTACTAATGACATATCTGTGCGTGTTGAGCAGATTATTAAGACACGGTATAAGGAGCTTCTGAATCGGCAGGTTAATACCTCAATCGTTCTTACTAAAAAGGATGTCCCAGAAAAAGTATCTTCTGATGAGGTTGATATGCTAAAGGAGCAGAATCGCAGTATGCATGAGCAACTTGAAAAAATGCAAAAATGATGGAGCAGATGATGACTAATCAGAAAACAGAGCTTCCCATCACAGAAGAAGCCAAAAAGATGCCAGGACGCCCAAAAAAGACTCAGTAGAAAGCTGGTAATTAGATGACAGAGATAACACTATTTGAGTACCTATTTGAACGATTTTATAGACGTATTGAAAAGGATGAGGAGTTCTTTAATTACTATAATGTAGATATATCGGAAGCTATTCAATTGGCACACGATAGGGCGAAGGGGTGTTTAATTGATGCATTAGATATACTGTCATCTATCAGTAATCTACAGGTCGATTTTTCTGATTATGATGCAGGTTCTGAGGAATTGAATTTTAAAACAACTCCGGCAGAAATTAAGTTGATTGTAGATTTGATGTTTCAGGTGTATATGGAACGCGATTTACCACTACTTCATGCATTTAAAATAAATTTTACACCAAGCGACTTATCTGTATTTTCTCCTGCCAATGAACGAAATTCGTATGAGGCATTTATCTCCAGGTTAGATAATAACAATAAAATCGCTCTCGATGATTATAAAAGCAGAGATAGATATACCGGCAAGCTCAAGAAAACTATCAATTATTCTGCTTTTTCGGATATTTAATATGGATATAAACTATTTTATGAAAATCCAAAATACTTATGGCACAAAAAGCAAACGCGAAATGGAGCTTGCCAAAGTGAATCGTGAAATGTCAAAGCATTTTAAGGATACATACGATACTGAGACTGTATTGATAAATGGTGTCTCCAGAGATTGATGATAATCAAGGATACATGATAGGGAATACGTTCAAAAAGAAAATCAAATCTCGGCAATGGTGAAAAATTCAAATCTTGGAGACTATGTTATTTGGAATAATCAATACTGGCTTATTACCCTATTGGATCCTGATGAAAAACCTGGAACAGAGGATATATGTATCTTTGTACAGTGCCATTAAGATGGCAAAACACCGATGGTCAAATAATTGAACGCTGGGGATATTCAGAAGATTTTACAAAATACTCAAGTGGTGTTATTGGAAACAGTACATTACAGGTGGGGGACAATCAGTATGGTCTTACTCTTCCAATTGATTCAGAAACGAAAAAGCTAAAACGAGATTTGCGTTTTGCTATAGATTTAGACGATGCGGAAGAACCCGACATCTATAAGCTTTCAAATCGCAAGGCCAATTTAAATAATAACATGTATTTTAACCGCGGTACCACTATGGTACTTACATTATCATATGATGCGTTTAATAAAACAAAAGACAAACATGTATTACGAGAAGATGGCTCACAGATATGGATTTGTGACTACCACTCTCCTTCCCCATCGCCAGAACCATCAGTTCCGGATGAAACGACAGATTTATCGGCCGTCATCTCTGGTGGCAACACGTTGCGATGCGGAAGGGCTAAGTCATGGACTGTCACATTTTTGGACCAGAGCGGCAATGAAGTTGTGACCCAGGACTTTCAGTGGAGAGTTGATAGTGAGTACACTATAAAGCAAGTGATAGACGGGCAAAAAATACAGTTGAAGGTAGATGATGAACAGTTAATAGACTGTTCTTTTTCATTGTCGGTAATTGTTGACGATGTTGTTGCTAAAGTTGAAATTACAATCATTGATGGATTATAAGGAGGTATGAATGCCAGGAACAGTATTAAAAGATATTGGATTAGTAAAAAATCGTATTTTACCTCTTTTGTTGAATTCGGATGATATTATGGAGATTTTACTTGGTAAAGGATATACACAGGAACAAGTCTGGGGAAATGATGACGATGATTATGGAATAGTTTACAAACAAGTATTCCCTACCCTTTATATTGATGAGACTCAAACAGAGGTACTTTCATATTTGTGTTTCGAGGTAGATGTACCCAGAATACCGACAGGAACAATAAAGGATATGAAGATAATCATATGGGCTTATTGTAACAAAAGCAGTATGAGATATTCTAAGAAAGGTTATCTCGGCACTAAAGCCGATATTTTGGCCGATGCGGTTGAAAGAGCACTGTCTGATTCACAAAAATTTGGAATAGGAAAACTTAATTTGGATTCTGCTACATATTTAAGTTCACCAAATAAGCAGTTCTATGGTAGGCAGATGATTTTTACTATTCCTGATTTCAAATCAAAGAGGTGATAGTAATAAGTTTATATACAAATTTTGATTATCTATGTAATGAGCCCTTTTTTATTGATGGAGTAGGCACCGTCAATGTCCTACTTTAAGAGATATCCGTACCATCACCTTTAAGGTATTTGCCTTATTTCAAAATATAATTGACATAACACTCGAATCATATTTAAAGTCCTTTAAAACCACATTTGATGAGCCAGATGAAAAACCAAGTGAGAGCATTTCTTTATTCAGAATACTTCTTTATGATAACTCTAGTATCCTCTTTTCAATGATAAAATTTTTTATACTGGATGAAATTGAATTTAATCAAGACACGAATTGCATAGATGTCTTTAACTATTATCAAGTAAAAAATGAATCTGATGTATTTAATCAAAAACGAATAATTGGACATATTGGAGAGGACAATTTCGATACTTTCCGAGACGAATTGAGATGTCTATTGGGTATGAATTCCTTTGAGGAAGAAAAACCCAAATTCGCAAAAGGGACGGAAAAACTTGCACAAACAATGTTTAACCGTTTTCGAGAAAATGCTTTAAAAAGCAAAAAGAATAAGAATAAGGATAGGAATTATACTCTCGATAATATGATTTGTAAATACTGTACTCATAATAAAGTCGGAATTAATATTCTTAATGTTTGGGATATGACATACTACCAGTTTATATCCATGTTTAATGAATATTTAAACGGACGTCAACACGATTTTAATGATATGATGGCTGCTAATACCTTTTCGTACAAAAAGTATTCAGATTATAACCCTATGGGGTTTATTAAAAAACTCAATATGTAACTATAAACCAACCACTGTACAAACAGTGGATTTTTTATTTTATGGAGGATTTTTAATGGCAGATATTAATATGGCGAATAGACAATGCTGTGATCTTGATATTAGAGATTATAAGACAAAACAGCCTTGGATGTATGCTGACTTTTGTAATACTACTACTATGGGATTTTCAAGTGATCCGGTATATGCAAATAAAAAGGGTGGAAAATGTATTAAATTCGATAACCACTTGATGGGACTATTTCTATGACATTCCAAGTACATCCGTTTAGAGTATATGCAATGTTAAGTGATGGTGATATCGAAACCAAAGCAATACTGACAAGGAAGGAATCAATTACAGCTACTGAGGCAGGAAAGATAACACTTCCCAATGCTCCGATTGTCGGTACTGTATTCGTTTACGCCGAAGGTGATTTTGGTGGTAAATCTATTGAAGGTACATTAGCTGATAAAGTATTTACTGCTACAACCGATTCTGAGATTGCTGTAGGTACTTCATACATTGTTGGGTATTTAGAGGAAAAGACTTCTGGTGTTCAGAAGATATCCTTTAACAATAAGAAGATTCCAAAGGACTTCTTTATTCAGATGTCCACCTTAGATAAGAACGAAAACGGTGAATTGGTTCCAATGAGAATCACTGCTTATAAAGCAAGTCCTCAGAGAAATATAGACCTTTCTTTCTCGTCTGATGGTGATCCCGCAGAAATCACGATTACTTGTGATGCTTTGATAGACGAGAATGGTGATGTCCTTGACATGATTGAGCTTACAGACGAAACAGTATAAAGGTGGTAAAGGGGCTGAAATAGCCCCTTTTGTGAGGTGACTATGATAAAAGAATGTGAAGTGATTTATCGAAATGAAAAGGTTTCAGTTGTGAAATTTGATAACAAAAAGATACAGATTCCAAATAGTGACTTGATTGGTCGCAATGTATACATTCGTTTTGATAAAGGGACATATACAGTCGTTTCAAAAAACGAATTTGAAAAAGAAAATATTAAAGAATCTATAAAGGTTCGTACACCAAAGAAAAAGAATGATGAAACTATGGCGATGGATAATGAGGAGTAGGGATATAACCGCTTGTAATCCACCGCAAGTGCTATATCCCTATTTTTACTATAAAGAATAGAGGTGTAATTATCGACAGTAAAATTAAATTTGACAAAGAATATTGTTGTACCTATCCACTCGAAATGTTGTTCTTGAAAGAATCTGGTATACCATATACGTTTGTTAAAAAGAATGAAGATGGGATAACTGTATGGAAGTACAGAAAAACATATAGGCTCTTTGATATCCTCAAAAATTTCTATAAAAATCAATAAAAGATATTACAATGGGTTGCTCAAGACAATGAGTGTAAAAGTAGATGTCATATCTGTGAGTGAATGACACACAACATATTCATAATAGCCAGGTCGCTACTACTCTCCAACCCACAGAAAGGAATTAAATATGGACGAAATTATTAGAACACTGCCAATATTAGCAGTTGCAATCTCCATGAATATTGGGGCCGGATTGTATTACAATATTGGGACCAAGAATTTGTCATTTGATACAAAAAAACTGATTAATGGAATTGCAAAAGCACTTATTATTTGTGGCATGTTTGTTGGAACTGCTTATTGCTTCGATTCAACTGACTTATCTTCTATCGGAGTGACGCCGCAGTTTATTATGAACTCAGCAATTGTAATTTACGTAAGTAAATCAGTTATCTCATTGGGTAAAATCCTTGGTGTAGATACAGAACATAAAAAGGAGTAATTTATGGTAACATCTAAACAGCGAAGGCAGAACGTGGTTGAAAATTATTCCTCCATAATTGGACGTAATATTTATAATCAAAACCTACGTGATTACTGTTTCAAAAAGTATAGAGACGGGAAATATTATTCTGATTGCAGTTCCTCTATTTCATATTCGTACAGAGAAGCTGGTGACAATTTTGGTATTCTGAATACTGCTAGTATGTATAATTCCAGTAAACTTACATTTGTTGATGTGACTATTAAGAATGGACTTATTCAGAATCCAGATGTTTTGCGCCCAGGTGATATGCTTCTATTCGCAGGTTCAGACTCATCCAGGCCAAAAAGAATTGGACACGTTGAAATGGTCCATCACAAAGATTCTAGTGGAAACTGGGTTCTTAGCGGGCATGGCAGCGGTGTACCATCCTATAAGAATATGGATGCTTATTGTAAAACTAGATATAGTTCCTGGGCTTCTGGCGGTTGGCAAAAGGGCCTCGTATGTGTAAAAAGATTTATACAGGATGACGATAGCGAGAATAAATCCGGTTGGTATAAAGAAGATGGTGGTTGGAGATTTTATCTTGGAGACACTGGGAACTATGTAAAAGATGACTGGTATAAGGACTCTACAGGCCGTTGGAGTTGGTTTAACGCAGCTGGTCATGCCATTTCAAATACATGGTATGAATACGAAGGAAATTGGTTCTGGTTTGGACCTGACTGTTATATGTACTCCAGTCAATGGATTGCGTATAAAGGCAATCAGTACTATCTTTCTTGTGACGGTTCAATGGCAAAGTCTGCCTACATAAAATCCAAAGATCCAAATCTGAATATTTACTATTGGGTAAATGAAAGTGGCGTGTATGAATCACAGTGGGATACTCCTGCTCCAGATTTAGAGAAATATAATTTAGTTGAGTAAGGAGGACTTATATGAATGGAAGCAATTGAACAGTTTTTATCTCTTGATTTTTCCTCCACGCTTCTAAGTGTTTTCATAATACTTGCAGGACTCAAAGGTATCGCTACTTTGTGGGATTGGTTTGCAACAAAAATCGGTTTAGAATTTTCATGGCAACGTAAAAAGCATGAAGACCATGAGTTATTAATCAACACGTCACAAAAACTTAATGAGCTGCATAATAAACAAAGCGAAGATACAAAACAGTCTATTTTACATGATCAAAAAATCAAGAATGGATTGGCTGAATTTATGGAAGAAATGAAATGTACCATGAAGCAAGTACAGAGTGAACAAGAAGAGCTAGTATCCAAAATAGATACCATAGTAAGTTCAAACGTTGCCAGAGATAACGCTACCATGGAAGAGATGTGTGACCGAATTGGACAGAAAACACGCCACTATATAAGTGATTTACACGGTATTCCAGAAGATGAGTATGATGACTTCGTACGATTATTCCATGCATATAAAGGGATTGGTGGAAATCATGGGGCTGAGGCCAAGTATCAATACTGTATGAAACATCTACCTGTATTACCAATCGAAACTAAGATTGTAAAAGGTGATGAATAAATTATAAAAGAGCGGTTTCTTCTGAAGCCGCCCTAAATTAAAAAACACTCACCTTCCCCACGGTAGACGTGTTTAGAAAATTTGAGAGTCTAATCCTGTCTACAGAATGAACTTAGTATTTACCGATTAGGCAAACTACGATAATGCTGACAAACGTCTTCGATCCGTCCGAATCTCATACGTTTGTACTTACGCACAAATACGCAATACTTCATTGTTGGGAACAACATAGAAATCACCAAGAACTTTCTCACAGAATTATGTGGTAAGGTCGGTGAGTGCTTTTACTATCATATCACAACTTGAGAATCTTAGCTACGGTTAAGGTTCTTTTTTAATTATACAAAACAAAAAAGAGAATATCTGTGTCAACTACCCATCGCCTAAAGGTGATGGGCTTGCAAAAGCCCTAGTTGACTAGACTAAGTTCTTTGAGAACTACGTTATATAAGAATATATAGTTACCAGTGGACGTACAGCCTAATCCACTGCTCTAAGGATAGTGATTAATCAGTTCTGAGAGGTAGGAACAGTGTTGCTATTACAGAACCTTATATAACATTGTCTAAGGCTGCATTACTTCAACATACAGGAGGATTTATAATCAATGGTGTATGTACTAAATATTAGTGGAAAACCACTAATGCCTTGTAAAGAAGCAAAAGCAAGAAAATTATTAAAACAAAGCAAGGCACAAATTACAAAGAGAGAACCGTTTACAATTCAATTGCTATTTCAAATGTGAAAATCAAACACAAGATATATCTCTTGGGTTAGACACTGGTAGTAAACATATTGGCCTTTCTGCAACTACGGATAAGAAAGAAATGTATTCTGCTGATGTAGAATTAAGAAATGATATTGTGGACTTGCTGTCTACACGTAGGCAGAATCGGCGCACGAGAAGAAACCGACTTCGTTATCGTGAACCTAGATTTAATAATCGTATGCATTCTAAAAATAAAGGATGCTTGCGCCTTCTATAGAACAGAAAATAGAAACACAATTTACGAGTAGTTGATGATGTGTATAAGATACTTCCAATCAAAAATATTATTGTGGAAACAGCCTCTTTTGATTTACAGAAGATTCAAAATCCTGAGATAAGTGGAGAAGAATATCAGCAGGGAGAACAATTTAGTTTTTGGAATGTCAGAGAATATATTCTTTGGAGAGATAATCATGAATGTCAATGTTGTCACGGAAAGTCAAAGGACAAAATTTTAAATGTACATCATATTGAAAGTCGCAAGACTGGTGGAGTTCTTACTATGATATAAGAGGTGATAAATAATAGCAACCAGAAAACGTTCACTTTACAATGTGGATATAAGTAAGGCAGGAAAACAAAAAAGAACATATAAAGGAATTACATATGATTCATTGACAGAAATGCAATTCATGAAAGAAGTTATCGAACCCAAGCTTGCAAGTGGCGAAATTATTAAATTTGAGCGCCAGGTCACATATGTACTTCAAGATGGCTTTGTTATGAAGAACGGCGAAAAGATTTTGCCGATAAAATATAAAAGCGATTACGACGTTTGGTACTCTGATGGGTCTTTTATCGTTTATGACGTCAAGGGGCGACCTGATGCCGTTAGCTTATTAAAGCGTAAAATGTTTAGATATCGTTATCCTGATATAAATTTGGTGTTTATCTGTCGTAATTTAAAACGCGGCGGTTGGATACCTTATGATGAATTAAAGAAAATGAAAGCTCTTGAAAAGAAGAGCAAAAAATAATATTGGAGGAAAAATATATGATTAGAAATTGGATTGTCATGAAGAAGAAGGAAATCACTTTAAAAGTCAAATTATACACTGTTATCGAAAGATTCATCACAGAACAGAAGGATATCACCACTCTCCTATCAAATCTGTTTACGGTCCTGAAGGATGTCCCGCTTAACGAATTGAAAGACGAATTTATTGGGAAATTAGCGGAGATTATTCATGACCAGGCTGAAGCAGAACGCAATGGTGAGACCAGTATCAAAGGGGATTAAGTATATGAACAAAAGAAAATGGACACATATCTTGACTAAATTACTTACACTTTTTTGGTTGGATATTGTACATATATTGCATTGGAAGTGACTTATTAGAAATGTAAGTTATCCTCTCATGGGTTGCGTTGGCGGTATCTCCCTCTTGCTCTTTGATCAGATTAACAACAAAATATCTTGGAATCTTGACTTAATTCTACAAGGTTTTATTGGGTCAGCTATTGTAACTAGCTTTGAGCTGTTTGTCGGTGAAGCGCTGAAGTTCTAAATCATCCTCTAATGTGGGACTACTCCAATATGCCATTTAATTATGACGGTGTGATATGTTTGCCGTTTTCAATAGTATGGATTATCATTACGATACTCGGGATACTCGTAGCCGATGCATATAATTATTATCTATTTCACGAAGAACCACGACCGTATTATTGGATTATAGCCATTACTTTGTTATGCCCAAGAGGTATTGTGATGGCGAGTAAATTATTTAGGACGCCTGTGGAGTTAAAGAATTATATGCAGGTATTATGTGATAAGGCCATAAAAGCCACTGTTGAAGAAGCAAAAAAGCAACTTACCAAATGTATTGATGAGCAATATTACAAAGATCCTGAATTTTATCCAAATGTATATGAACGTACCG
>ENA-OQCK01000253-OQCK01000253.1-human-gut-metagenome-genome-assembly--contig:-NODE-253-length-31875-cov-2.325249_pt1 | contig 31875 bp, 35 predicted proteins | sample MGYA00242498_ERZ504578 | MGnify/ENA primary metagenome ERZ504578 (study PRJEB26092, sample SAMD00036229) | human gut metagenome | host: Homo sapiens | study: EMG produced TPA metagenomics assembly of...
CAAAACGTTTATTAGTATCATCATAATTTTTCAGGAAAACCTATTGCGTTTTGACAAATTTAATAATTTCTTCAGATACATGCCGCCTCCCTGAGAAAGCCGGGCACTTCCGCCTCCCTTCAGGTGATAGCATCCGCAATTTCTTTGAATACCTTTGCGGAATCAAAGTCCATATCCTTGTGAGAGGCTACGACTACATGAACATTGTCATATGTCTTTGCCACGAAGATGACCGCCTTTTTGTAATTCTCCGTTACATATTTTGCGACATCCGCTTCTGATTTCACATCAATATCATCAAAGAAATGGATGATGATATCCTCCTCGCTCTGTCCAAGCTCTTTTCCAAACATCTCATAATACTTCTGCTTCCAGACAACGATATCCCGATTCAGCTGACGTGTTTCATTGATTAAACGGTTGACACCGGTATTTACATAGAGGTGGGATACAGCCAGGGAACGGCTTGCTTCATCCAGCACCTTATAGCGTCTGGAAACGCAGTCAAGCAGCTGATCGCCGACCAGATATTTAATTTTATACCCCTTTGCTGTTTTTTCATACCCGCTGATGTACAGCATCTGCAGGTAGCGAAGGGATGGAACATGCATACAGCCGCACATATTGTAATCCAGTGCCCCAATGCGTACAACACGCAGATCATCGCGGTCAAGGTTTTTACCCTTGGCCATTTTGCTTGCCTCTACCCTTGTCGGATACTGTATACTGATTCAAGATCATCGCGAATCAGACCATTGCACAGAACCTGCAGCTCAAATGCCATCTTATCGGTGAAATCCTCAAAGCTGAATTCAATATCATTTTCCTCATCCCCTACATGATGAGCCAGTGTCTCCACCTTATAAACATTGCCGAGAACCGCACTGATCAGATGCTGTGCCGTATGAATCTGACATTTACGGAAACGTTCATGCAGGTTCACACTCATAAAGACCGTACCCTCAAGTCGGGTATCCAGAAGGTGCCACATATGACCTTCCTCATATTTCAAATCCAGTACCATGTGCTCGTCGATCATACCGATATCACTGGCCATTCCGCCGCCTTCTTTATAAAAGATGGTATCCTTGCAGGCATGCCAGAAGAGGCCGTTATCTTCCCGGACTTCCAGAACCTTGGTGGAAAGCTCCGTTGTAAAGCAATTATCATACAGTTTGTTGATCATAAGTATCCTCCTTTTCAGTGTATTTTCTTATATTCTACCACACTTTTGTGTCTTTTTCTCAAGAAACTCATGTAACTAACACGTTATCTCATGATATAATGGTATGCGTCAGGAGTTGATGAAATGAATCAGGTAGCGAAACATTGGAAGGACTATGAATGCATCGATGCCGGCAGCGGGGAAAAGCTGGAGCGATGGAAGGATATCATACTGCGCCGCCCCGATCCGCAGGTGATCTGGCCGATGGAGGAAAACAGCATGTGGAATTCACCGCATGCACATTACCACCGTTCAAAAAGCGGTGGCGGTAGCTGGGAATATAAAAAGAAATTCAAGGATAGCTGGACGGTCTCATATGGCGATCTGCGCTTTAAGGTTTCTCCAACCGGATTCAAGCATACCGGCCTGTTCCCCGAGCAGGCTGCGAACTGGGACTGGATGATGGATACGATTCAAGGCAGCGGACGTGAGGATTTGCGTGTGCTGAATCTGTTCGCCTATACCGGCGGGGCAACCATGGCATGTGCCAGTGCGGGAGCGGCAGAGGTCGTACACGTTGATGCCAGCAGGGTATGGTGAACTGGGCCAAGGAGAATATGATGCTCTCCCATCTGGAGAATCATAAAATACGGTTTATCGTGGATGATGTGCTGAAGTTTGTTGCCCGTGAAAAAAGAAGAGGCAGAACCTACCATGCTATTATCATGGATCCGCCAAGCTATGGCAGAGGACCGAATGGAGAAATATGGAAAATTGAGGAACAGCTGTATCCGCTGATCTCCGCATGTATGGAAATACTGGATGAGAACCCGCTGTTTTTCCTTGTGAATTCCTATACCACCGGATTTCCGCCAACTGTTTTATACAACCTGCTGCGTACCACCGTTGGTAAAAAGCACAGGGATGGTCAGATTGATGCCGGAGAAATCGGTCTGCCCATTACAGCCACAGACAGTGTGCTGCATGCGGAATCTATGGAAAATGGGTTAGCAGTAAGCGATGAAAGCATTGTCAAAATACCATATGAATTACGTTTGCATGTTTATGAATAAAGGAATCCGAATTGCTATGTGTATACAATAGCTCTGGATTCCCTTTTTTTATTATTTCAGTATCTTCCTGCGTCTTTTATCATTTGATAGTGTAAGCAAATCATGAGCAAAAAATGAAAAAAAGCAGATTGCATGGAATTACAATCCGCCTGTCTACTTCAGATAAGACTTCCAGATATTCAGCTCACGCTGAGCACTTTCATGGGAATCGGATGCATGGATCACGTTGTTCACCAGGCGTACAGCTGCAGATGCCTTTTCATAGCTGTCATCGCTGTATTTCCCGCGGATCGTATCTGCACCGGCATCCTGCGGATTGGTTTTCCCTGCAAGTGTCCGTGTAAGCGTGATAATATCGTCACTTCCCTCATAGCTGACCTCCATCGGCATGATGGTATGCGGTCCGTCATAATAAAAGGAATTAAAAAGTTTTCCCGGGAAATTAAAATCCTTACTCATGGAATCGATCACACCTGCGTAATGATCAATCAGCGTCTTCATAACACCCATTGTAACCGTAAGTGTACAGCTTTTCTCAATCACGAGTCCATGAGAGCGCAGCTCCCTAAGAACCTCCTGTGCATGTCCGCCTGCAAACGCATCCGGCTTCAGCATCAAAAATGTTTTCTGTTTCATAGTGACCTCCTGTTTTTCTTTAGTATACACCATTATTTCAGAAATTTGTATCCCCTGTCCTGCTTCCGTACAAAAGGGTTACTGCTTGTGGATATACGTAATCATATCAGCGATGATTTCCACGCGGTTAAAGGGTGTGATCAGATAATAGCCATCGATATAGGGCCGCATTTCATCCATGGTTTTACAGCTGATATCTACTGCCAGTTTCTGTGCCTCCTTTCGCGTTGTTCCTTCATACATTGCGACGATTTCTTCATCCACTTCGATTCCGGAAATTTCATTGTTCATATACACCGCATTGCATGGGATACAATCGGCAGAACACCGCCCAGAATATAGGCCTGCAGCTCTTTTCTTGCTCTTTTCAGATTGAAAAGGGCCTGCCGTGAATGTACCGGCTGTGTAAGAAGCTTCCATTCCCTGCGTGACCTTGCGCTTTGCTTTAGCAAGCTCAGCTTCGAAATTGACAGCGTTCAGATTCAGTGCTCCAAAAACCATAAAGGGACTGGTGAACATCGTTTCATTCAGATCACGGATATAGCCTGCCAGAATCTGCGAATTGAAATTGAAGACTCCCTTGACCTCCTGACGGTCCTCACTGGGAATCGGATCGCCTGTAACAACCAGTACATTGCGAATCCCTTCAATCTGCAGACCGAACAGCAGTGCCTTTGTCGCATTGATATTGCGGTCACGGCAGGTCATATGCGGTATGACATCCAGACCCAGCTCCCGATGCAGCTTGCAGGCAATCAGTGAGCTGTCAACACGGCACGGGCAATCGGACAGTCCGCGATGGTTACAGCATCCACTCCGGCTTCCTTTAGAAACTCCACATGATTCATAAAGCGTTCAATTTCACAATTCGCCGGCGGATCGAATTCCACTGCTATGACCGGCTGCTTTCTCTGCAGCTTTCTGCGCAGGGGATTGTGATCCTCCTGTGGAATACGCTCTGTTTCCTGTGCCGGCTGCTGTACCTTTTGTATGATTTTATGCTCCTGCAGAGCTTCCCTGGTCTTTTGAATGTATACCGGTGTTGTTCCACAGCAGCCTCCCAGCAGCCTTGCACCCTTTTGCCAGATTTCCCGCATTTCCTTTGCGAAATATGTCGAGCTGTCTCTGAAATAGGTTCTGTTTGCCAGAATGGTCGGATATCCGGCATTTGGCATGATCAGAATCGGCTTTTGTGTTCGATCGATGGAATCCAGCAGTCGCTTCATATGCATCGGACCGCACACGCAGTTCAGACCGCAGGCATCCACATGCTCATCCGCAAGACAATCCTGCAGCAGACGACTCATTGCGATTCCCTGACGGCTGTATCCATCAGCTGTAACCGCAAAGGATACAATAATACAGGCCTGAGGACACTGTTCTTTGATATACGAGGTTACCGCATGCAGCTCCTGCGTATTCAGCAGCGTTTCAAACAGGAAGCAATCCGCCCCCTCCGCAAGAAACACATCCGCGATTCGCTGATACTGCTGTGCCAGAGATACATTTTTCTGTTCCATGATCGGCCCGATATCCGCAAATACCTTCACCTTGTCTTTGGCTGCTTTCTTAGCTATGCGATAGCCCTCCTGAAGAATGCGCCGTATCATCTCCCAGCTGCATTCCAGATGCTGTTCATTCGCGGAAAGGTGTTCGTCTTAATGGCATCCGCGCCTGCCTCAATATACTCCTGATGAATGGCCGCAACCCGCTTTGGATGGTTTAGATTTGCCATTTCACACGGCTTTTGATCCTCTGCATAGCGCTGTGCATAATATGTGCCAAAGGCCCCGTCAAACAGCATATATCCCTGTGTATTCAAATAGTTCTCTATCATCCCAGCACCTCCTTAGCGATGTCCGCGCTTTCCTTTGCATCCCTGGCATAATAGTCCGCATGAATCTGCTTTGCATAGTCGGCAGATACAACAGCTCCACCCACCATGATTTTACACTCATGCCCACTCTCATGCAGTGCCTGTATCGTTTCCTCCATGGATTTCAGTGTTGTAGTCATCAGCGCACTCAGCCCAATCAGACGTACCTGTTCCTTAATAGCGGTTTCCACCACAGTCTCCACCGGTACATCCTTTCCCAAATCAAATACCTGATAGCCGTAATTCTCCAGAACAACCTTGACGATATTCTTTCCGATATCATGGACATCCCCCTTGACCGTTGCCAGGATGATTTTCCCTTTGGATATGGATTCCAGTCCGCCTGCCTGCACGGAGCGGCGTATCTCTTCAAACGCACACTGCGATGCTGTTGCGGCATTGATCAGCTGCGGCAGATAGATTTCTTTTTTCTCATAGCGGGCACCGACCGCATCCAGTGCCGGTATCAGATGCTCATTAACTATCTGCAGCGGTTCTTTTTCTGACAAAAGCTTCGTACAGAGCTGCCGTGTTTCTTCCTTCAGCCCGCGCATGATGCTTTCTTCAATATTTATATGGACAGATTCAATATGCGGCTTTCCGCCCTCCCGCTTCTGCTGTGCATATATGCGGATATACTCCTGCGAATCAACATCGATTCCCTGCAGGACACGGTAGCTGCGCACGGCATCCATCATCGCCGCCTGATTCGGATTCATGATCGGCATACTCAGTCCGGCCTGCATCGCATCGTAAGAAAGCTCTGGTTCAACAGAATACGGGATGGAAGGCCAAAGGAAATATTGGATACACCCAGCACCGTATGTACACCGAGCTGTTCGCGAATCGCTGTTAAAGCCTGCAGGGTTTCTTTAGCACCGCTTTGCTGGGCGGAAACCGTCAGTGTCAGGCAGTCCAGAAAACCCTCTCCTTTGCGATACCGTAGCGCTGTGCAGTTTCTACAATGCGTGTCCCGATTTCCAAACGCTTCTGTGCACATGCAGGGATACCGTCCTCATCCATGGTCAGTCCAACCACATTGGCACCGTATTTCTTCACCGCAGGCAGAATACTTTCCATAACCGCCGCTTCCCCATTCACGGAATTTACGATAGCAACACCGTTCACTGCGCGAAGGGCCGCGCGGATCACAGCCGGATCGGTGGAATCAATCTGCAAGGGAAGATCGATCACGGATTGCAGCTCCTTAATCACCTCCACCATCATTTCTTTCTCGTCGATACCCGGCAGTCCTACATTGACATCCAGAATATCGGCTCCTCCTTCCACCTCTTCCATGGCGATCGCGAGGATTTCATCCATACGATGCTCCTGCAGGGCAGCCTTCATGCGCTTATTTCCTGTCGGATTGATGCGCTCTCCAATTACATGCACATCCTGTATACGCAGACATTTGGTCGGTGTACAGGCATAAGAGCCAATGCGCCGCTTACGTTTTTCTACAGCGATTGTTTTTGGAAGTGTATTCTTCAGCTCCTGTATAAACTGAGGGGTCGTACCGCAGCAGCCGCCTACATAGGCAAGGGGAAGCTTTGTATATGGCAGCAGCATGCGTGCATAGGCGGCAGCATCAATGCTGTAGGTATTCGTTAACGGATCGGGTAGTCCGGCATTTGCCTTGATGATCAGCGGCAGATTTGTCATCGCTGCAAGCTCCTCAGCAATCGGAAGTATCTGATCGGTCCAAGAGAGCAGTTGATTCCAATGGCATCCGCTCCCAGCCCCTCTGCACATAAGGCAAAGCTGGCCGTTGTACAGCCGGTAAAGGTTCGATGATCTGCCTCAAAGCTCATGGTCACAAAAACCGGAAGCTGTGTATGCTCCTTAGCTGCAAGAATAGCCGCCTTCACCTCATACAGATCACTCATGGTTTCAAATATAACCAGATCTGCACCTGCCTGTTCCCCTGCAACTACCTGCTGGCGGTACAGCTCATAGGCTTCCTCAAACGGAAGATAGCCATTTGGCTCAAGCAGCTCTCCGATTGGTCCGATATCCAGTGCAACCTGAACGCCGTTTCTTCGTTTCGCGGCTGATTTTGCCAGCTGTACCGCTCTTGTTATGACTTCCTCCACCGTATACTGTGACTTGCACAGCTTTTTGGCATTTGCTCCGAACGTATTTGTATAGATAATATCGCTGCCACTGTCAATATAAGCCGCATGCACATCTTCAATGATTTCCCCATGCTCCATCATGAACAGCTCCGGAGAAGCTCCGGCAGGCAGCCCTTTGTCCTGCAGCTGTGTACCCATGGCACCATCCAGAAACTGGATTTTATTTTCAATTTCCACAGAATTTCCCTCTCTTTCGATAGGCACACTGCTTCACCAGTTGGCAGTGCCCGCACCCGCGCAATACAGCGGGCTGTATCCGATCCGCAATGCCGATAATAGCGGTAACGCTTTTCATCGGTACCAGCAGACTACTTTCATTCACATGAAGTCCAATACGCCGTTGTGCATCCAGCGCCTGAAGGAAGGATGCCTGCAGGGTGATCGGCAAATCACCATAACCGCATGAATAGCGGTCTGTCAGATAAGGATAGCTTTGCTGCAGCTCCTTTTGCAGATTATCGCAGACAGCCTCGATGGCTGCACTGGCACAGCTGTCAAACAAAACAGCCTTCATCATATCCTGTACCTGCAGCTTTTTCATTTCCTTATCGATCCGTGAGCCAAGCGTTGCCGCCATGAATATACAGGCATGGCTTTCCTTCAGCAAACGCTGTATGTCACTTCCTATAAACTGCACACCGCTATCCACAGGCTGCGCATCATGCAGTCCGAATACACGATATACGACACGCGGTTCACTGTATCGCAGAACCAGCTGTTTCATTTCCTTCAACACTGATCGCGTCTGTTCATCAGGATTGTTTTCCCCATACCCTAGAAAATGCAGGATTTCTTCTTCGCTGATATCTGTTAATTCCCTACGCATAAACCGCACCCTCCTTATAAATAAAAAAGCTCTCCCCCATAGGACGAAAGCTGTATTTCGTGTAACCACCTATTTCATATCCGCCACTGTCAGCGAATTCTCTTCAGTACGCCGGAAGCATCCGGTTATACCGCAGTGCTGTAACGGGCACTTTCCCGTCATGAACTCTGATTGCCCATGCAACTCCAAGACCATCTTCCTCAGGGCTTCCCTGTTTTCTTCCACCATATCCGAAAACTCTCTGTAAGCTTCACCCTGCATACTCTTCTCTTCCTTGTCTTTGATTTGTTACATTTTATCATGATAATGTTTTCACGTCAATGAAAACAAATGAAAAAAGCAGAGCAATCTGCCTATTTCTCCATAAACTCCCGAATCATATCCAGGCGGTTTTTTGTGTCCTCATATCCCAGATCAAACCAGCGTCCCAGCAGCTCTTTATCATGCGTATAGCGTGTAACCCCATAATCTGCACTTGGACGAAGAACAATTGCATTTCCCTGTTCCTCCAGCTCCTTTACAATCTGCCACTGCTTCTGATAATTGATATGGCGGATTTTCAGATTCTCACGGATTGTTTTATTCCCCGGATACATTAGCTTCGCCAGCTGAATCTGCCATCCAGGTGCCGGTTTACGCACATAATTTTCTTCCTTGGTGGAAATGAATACATGCTTCGTATTTCCCTGCCGAATGCTCTGCTCAATCGGAATCATATCAACAAGCCCGGCATCCATATACGTATGTCCGCGGAATTTATACGGCCGTGTAAGCAAAAACAGGGCACAGCTCGCCTGCATCAGAATCTGCTCTTCCGGATCAAAGTATTCCTTTGGAAAATATTCCACCTCATTGGTATCCATATTATATACACCGATATCCAGTAATGTTTTGTTGTTCATAAAGGCTTCATAGTCAAGGGGAGCATGCTTCTCGATGAATTTGCATACGTAACCGATGCCGAACACACCCTTTTCATGAATCAGAGGAGATACACCGATTGCACCTGATTCACATGCCGCATCCACTCCTGTGACACGTAGACGATCCTTCTGTTTTGCGACAAACGGCAGCAGAACCTCTGCACCGGCACTGATTCCAACGGTATATGGAAATTCAATATCATAGTCCAGAAAACACTGCAGAACTCCACAAGTATATGCAGCCTTTGTGCCTCCGCCTTCGCAAATCAAACCAATTTTTCTGCCATTTTTCTACACCTCGCAGCCCTTTCATTATACTATGAGCTGACGGTAAGGTAAAGAAATAATTTACCTGTAACTGTAAATAAGACATTCAAAAGAAATCGTTTATCCGTCATTCTGTTTTCAGATGAAGCAGTGTGTAAAAGCCGATCAGAGCTTTATCCCACAGTGATATGCCGTGCTGATAAAGTCTTGCTAGCAATAAAACATTACATACTTCTGTTCCTGAACAGCTCGAATCAACAAAAGCTCAGCCGTTCGCAAGCTCTCTGTTATGTAGCCTTTTTCATAAGCAGGATCTGTATACAGCTGCAGTGGAAACAGTTTTATCCATGCATAAATATTTTTTTCAACCTGAAGCTCATGCAGAAGCTCCCTTATTTCCTGCCATGAGCGTATGATCAGGTAGCGTCTGTCCAGCATATGGTCAGATATCTTTTCAGCGATAGGAAACTCCTGTATATCGATCAGGTGTTTATGAAAGGATTCTTCATGTAATACCTGATGGCTGATATGTTCATCCTCCAGCTCCATCAACCGGTTTGCTATAACATCATCGATAATAAAAAGTGCACTTGTATTTTTCATGTTTCCTCACTTCCTTTTTTCCATTATATATATTCGAAAATTAGTTTTTGGTTAGATACACTGATATAAAAAGAAAACAGCCACATTCATGACTGTTTTCTAATCTTTATGAGCGAGCGGTTTCTGTATTGTTTTTGTTATCATCCAGTTCTTTCCACTTTCTGCCAAACAGAACGAAGATTACCTGTACGATTAGGAAGGCTGCCATAAGCAGTGTCCATCTGTCAACCAGAACCATCGCAAGTGTAATATCCTCCGTAAGGAAGAATGCTATTACAGAGACAACTGCTGTTATCGTGCTTGCCACACGCAGCCATTTTCTTCTCTTATAGCCTTTTGACTGTTCTTCATCATTTCTCATTGCGGAAGTTTTTTCATCTTCCTCCTCTTCCTCCTTCTTCAGCTTGGATAACAGAAGGAACAGACCGAGAAGTACCGTACCACCGGCACAGATCAGATTGATCAATGCCCATTCATTCTGTGAGCCGCCGCCTTTCGGAGTTGGATTTTCCTGAACCTCTGTGCTTTCTCCACCCTGCGGCTGATCAGGATCATCTTCATTCACAATCGGTCCTGGATTCGGTGCCGGTGTCGGAGCTGGTGTCGGTATGACCGGTACGACGATTGGAGGAGTAATTGGATTCACAGGAATCTGAGGAGCTGCTGGTGCTGCCGGTATCGGAGTACCTGGATTTTGTGGTGTTACTGCAGGAGGCGTAGGTGTTACCGGCGTTGGAAGTATCGGAGCTACAACCTCTGCAAAGCCTGCAGTAAATACGGTATCCTCAGTGAAATAGGTGTTTCTCATAGCGTCTGTATTCACATAAGCATTGCCATTTGCTGTCCAGCTCATAAAGCTGTACCCATCATTTGCAATAGCATCTACCAATGCCTGCGGTCTTACTGCTGCTGTTGTATCGTTACCCGGACGGGTAACATATTCTACGGTTGTTCCTGTAACGGAGCCATTGGTATCCGCAACATATGCAAAGCGTACCTGATATTTATCCGGTGTACCATCCGGTGTTGTATCCGGATTCGGCAATCCGCCTCTGGTATCCGCAGAATAGTATACGTTGACGGTTACATGCTCACTTTCAACGACCTTTGTATCTGCAACTGTAAACACATATCCCGGAATGCTGATTCTGTGGGCTTCACCATACAGATAGGTTCCATGCTCGATATCATTTACCGTTATAGCAGGCGCGAGTTCTTCCCCTGTATCCTCATTGAGGAAACGAACAGCTGCAGTATAGGTATTGATTGCATAATTGGCCGTGAATACAGCCCCTTCGCTTGTAATTTCCATCCCCTGCTTCGGAGTCTGCGGAGTCCAGTTTACAAAGTGATATCCACTGTTCGCTGTAGCAGTTGCAATCTGATTTTGTGTAAGTCTACCGGTTCCGTCCTCAGCATAATTTCCCTGCTTATCATAGAGAGTGACATATGTCTTGTTGAAGCTGACGGTTCCGTTTACTGCTGCGAATGAAACCTCTGCCTGATATTTATCCGGTACATTGTCAGGCTGCTCAGGATCCGTTGAATCTGAACCATGATGATCTTCTTCAAAGCTTGCGTAGAATACAGTATTACTATGGATAATATACGTACTTGGGTCATTGATTTCTATACCTTCAGGGTGATTTACATCCCTTACTATCCATTTATCAAACGCATAGTTCAAATTAGCCGTAGGCACTGGCATTGCAAATCCTGTGATATTGCCAATCCTTGTATTTGCAAGTATACCACTATATAAGGTAGTACCTGTAAGTGTACCATTTGTCTCTGCTACAAAGTTCACATTATATGTTTCTTCCTTATAATCCGGCTTTCCGTTCCCGTTGGTATCCTTTGCGAATTCAGCGTATACCACAGTATTTCCTGTTACCTTATAGGTCCCAGGCTCTGCCGTTTCGATACCGGCTTTGTGTTCTACATCCTTCACTACCCATTTATCAAACGCGTAGCCTTCATCAGCAACTGCCTTTGGCTCTTTGTAGCTTCTGCACTGTTGATTGCTGTGCCTGAAAGATAATCTTTATATAACGTGGTTCCTTCCAGTTTCCGTTTTCTCCGGCTACGAAGTTCACATTGTATGTTTCTTCCTTGTAATCCGGCTTTCCGTTTCCGTTGGTATCCTTTGCATAATAAACACGAATGATATTATTTGCTGCTTCTGTATCAATGGTTAAAGGATTGTTTTTTACCTTATCCAAAGCATACGGACTTCCCCCATACGTTACAGAGACATCCGGGTTCAGTGTAATCACTTCTTCGAATGCAGCATTCTTTGTATCGGTTTTCCCCTTTACACCGTCATAATAATATTCTATGCTGTAGTCGTAGCTGCCCTTTGTAAATTCAGCAATGAAACTGGTATCCTCATTTAAATCCAGTTTCGTTGTCGGTGTTTTCGGAGACCATTTCAAGCTATTCTGATCATAGCCTCTTGCCGCTGTAGCTGTAGCTATCTGTTCGTCACTCAGATGTCCGATTCCACCGTCTTCCACGGTTGCATATTCGCCATTCTTATACAGGGTTACGTAGAACATTTTATTTCCCGGTTCATTCTCATGTGCCGCATCTATTGTTCCGTTTACTGCTTTATACATCACCTTTATCTGATACTTATCCGGAATCTGATCCTTGTTTTCATCCTTACTATAATAAACCTTTATGATATTCTTCTTATTATCCGTATCGACACTCAGCGTATTGGCTTTTGTAAATGTAAAGTTTTCAATTGGAAGCTGACAGCTGGATCCTTCTATTATATCTCCAAATTTTGCATCCTTATATTCATCATCATGAATTTTTTTATTGCTATCCTCATCAAAATGCTGGATTGTATATTTCTGATCTGTTTTCTTCCATTGTGCATAAAGAGCTACCGAAGTTTTCACTGTAAATTTCGCATGTGCTGCATACCTGGTTCCTGATCCATCGGCCTTTGTATTCCATCCGGTAAATATATAGCCTTTTCTCTGTGGAAATCCTTCCAAACTGCTATAATCTTTTACCTCGTATTCATTTCCCGTCACCGCATGCTCAATCACGGATGTATCAAAACCGTCTATATTGGCAAAATAACCAATCTCAACCTCTACTGCCTTAATATAGCCATCCACATGCGGCTTTTGATTATCCTGTCTTTTTATTGAATACCAGACAATGTTAGTAAGCTCTATTTCCTTCCCTTTATCTACACCGTTTCTGACAGTGTATTTCAAAGGTATGTGTCCTTCGGGAACGTAAATGTAGTTACTGTCAACACCATTTTCGTTCGTTATAGGCTTCTTGTTTACATAAGCTTTCTGGTATGCCTCATCACTTATAAATCCTGAGAAGCCGGTCCCCTGATTATGCATTATATCATTTCCTGCCCAGTTTGGGCCATACCATGGATTGCTGTTTGAAGGGACGAAATTCTTCGGATTGTAATTACCTGCCAGATTTTTCGGAAGCTCAGAGCTAGGTAATAGTACAAAGAATTCAGCCTTTTTCGTGTAAGTCTTATTCTCATAAACAGCTTTGAAATTCATTTTACTATGAATAGCCATAGCTGATATATCTTTACCGGAATATATTTTCTGATCCTGGTCCAGTTTCCAGCCTTTGAAATTTTTATCTTTCAGTACAGGTGTTGGAATCGCAGTTTCGGATATACGATTGCCTCTTTCAGCATGAACAATTACAGGTTCTTCCGAATTATTATAAGCACCCCCGGCTAAATCAAATGATATATCGACAGGTGCGCTTAATTCAGCTTTGGAATATACAAGAGTAATCTCATTGCTTGTATTTTCCAATACCATAACGCTAGCATTCTCTTTTTAATGCTGTATACCCGTTAATTGCCTTTGCATCAATTGTCAGCAATTCATGCAGCTTCCCCTCTTTTACATCATCCGCTGCGAGCCGGTTCCCCTCCAGGTCCTGATAATGAATCGTAGCAGTCGCTTTCGTATAGACATTGATTACCAGATTTTTTTCTGATTCCCCAACCTCTCTGTTATAAACTATGCTGTTATCAAATGCCTCGCCATTTACTTTGACCTGTTCAACTGCATAGTTCGCATTAGCTGTTATTTCAGTTTTCTCCGGATTGGTAGCTGAACCAAATGTCAGTACCCCTGACGTCTTTTCAGCGCCATCCACATGCACTGCGACATTTAACTTTGAAACTCCCTCAGGAATATCACCGCTTCCTGTCTCATATACAGCGATTGGCTTATTCTCTGTTGTAATCTGTACAAAATCATCTGCGTAGCTATATTGTCATTTGCTACAATAGTAGTCATAGAGGATGGTACCAGCTGCAATGTCATTACGATAGCTAACAGCAACTTACTGAACCCTTTTTTTCATATACATCCTCTCCTTTCTCTTATGGTGTATATAAAGTATTTCCCACTTTACACGATTAGTATAGAGCTGGAGGAGTTAGAATTTGGTTAGATTGCATCCTCGGACAAAAAAAAGTTCAGCAGGTGCATGAACTCTTCATTTCTAATTTACTGATTTGTATTCTGTATATAATAGTGCAGTCGTTCCTTACGATTACGCACCTTTCCCTGAAAGCTCGAGGATACACGCTGTGCAATCCGATACGCATCATCCTCAAGCCGGCATGGCAGAAGGACAAGAAACTGATATCGGTTCAATCGGGTGAACACATCCCCGCTTCTTAAAGAGCTTTGTATGGAGACTTTCGCCTTTTCCAGTAATTTCTCCAGACGTTTCTCATCATCTCCGTCTGCTTTAATTTCGAAAATGAATAGAAAATACCGTAAATTCTCGCGTACTGCATTTCGCATGGAAATTTCGTAAATATAATCAAATGCAGTATTATCACAGTATAATGCCCCTCTGGAAATTTCCTTGCTCTTATAATAGGAGGTGATACCCTCAATATTTTTCTTCTCTTCATTATTTCCGATGATATCGGAATACAGCTCTTTCATTTTTTCTGAAAGACTGATCGCATATTCGCTTACCAGCATCCTGGTAGAGGTCTGGTAATATTCATATGCCGCAGCGTAATCGCCCTCACTGATGAGAGCCTGTATATAATAGAAATGGTTTTCTTCAACTGAGGGCTCCAGAGTGGCCGCCTTCAACGCAATGCTTTTTAATTCCGCATATTGCGCACTGCGAAGATAATACGCACACAGCTTATCCGTTACGGATAAAAAACATTACGGAAATATTCCACCTTCTGCATGAACCACAGCTGCTCCGTATCGTTATATAAACCGCCATCATACAAATCAATGATTATTCTCGCATGTACGGAAGTATTGTCGTCATAGCTGGCTGCCTTTTCAATTGCCGCAAATTCCTTCTCAAACAGGGATGTATCGACGATGGTTTCAATCTCCGGCTGAAAACGGTAACCACCCTTTTCTGTGTGTATAAATTCGATATCCTGGAACGTATGAATTTCCTTCAGCAGCTTACGCAGACGGAAGATGTTGAATTTCAGAGAACTCAGCGGATTATCACTGTTTTCCCAAAACAGCTCCATCAGAAAATCTCTGGAGACGTTATTTGATCCTGCAGGATCAAAACTTCCAACAGGCTGAGAGACTGGCGGGACAGATAATCCCGCATATTGAACACTTCTCCACCATATTCAATCGTAAAGCCGTCAAACAGGTGGATATACATTTTACTGCTGTTCATGAAATTCCTCCTCATCTCATTTGTATAATTGCTGCTAAGTAAATCCATATTCCAACACATAGATTCCCTCTGAAAAAAACCTGCCTTATCATGCTACTGCAAAATCGGAAGAATGTCCACAATAAGGCAATGATATTTGTAAAAAAAGAAATTTAAAAGCTGCTTCCCGGGGTTGGATGAAGTCTTATTCTTATGCATACAGATACATATGCTTAATTTTCATTCAAAAAAGCGCTCACCGTTTTCTTTATGAATTTACTGATACCGATATGTGACAAAGCTTCTTTGATAATGATTTCAAATGGATAAAGTGGTCAAAGGCAGAGCCGTACATGCACATCCTGTATATTTATCGCTTAGTTAGGAACTCATTTCCTTCTACAGAAAGAAAAAGACCCTTAGGTCTTTTCTCTTTACATCATCGGTGAGAACAGATTTAAAATTGCCCGCATGATACGAATCGGAAGCCGGATCTGCCGGCATTCCTCCAGTGTTACCTGATGACTTTTTGAAAGTGTTTCAAGATAATCCCTTTTCACATCCATAACCACCTTGCTGCGATAGAACCATACACCGCATTCATAATGCAGGTAATAGGAACGATAGTCCATGTTCACCGTACCGACGATTGCCATTTTATCATCTACAACAAAGCTTTTTCCATGAACAAAGCCCGGTGTGTATTCATATATTTTTACACCACCCTCAATCAGATCCTTATAATTGGAGCGTGTTACTGCGAATACATACCATTTATCCGGAATATGCGGTACAAGAATACGAACATCAATTCCATTTTTCGCCGCCAGCAGCAGTGCTGTTTTCATCTCATTATCGATAACAAGATACGGAGTAGTCGCATATACATACCGGTTGGCACTGTTAATCATATTGATATGTGTATATTCTCCGACATTTTCCTCATCTGTCGGGGAATCGCTGTACGGCTGCACATAGCCGTCATTGTGAATATTCTCAAACACCTTGAAATCGGCTTATAGGAAAATACATCATCCTTTTCCTTTTCATCATAATTCCAGAACTGCAGAAACATCAGCGTCAGATTCCATACAGCTTCTCCCGAATCATGACACTGCAGTCCTTCCAGTGACCAAAGCGCTCTTTCTGATTGATATACTCATCTGCAAGATTGATTCCCCCGGTCATTCCCACCTTTCCGTCAATGACAAGGATTTTTCGATGATCCCGGTTATTCATCTGCATGGCAAGCCGCGGTTGATCGGATTGAACACCTTTGCCTGAATACCAAGCCTTCTCAGTGTCAGATAGTAGTCCTGCGGAAGCGTTGTAATACAGCCCGCATCATCGTACATGACACGTACCTCCACACCCTGTTTCACCTTATCGATCAGAATGTCCAGAATGGTATCCCACATCACACCGGGGGCGATTATGAAGTATTCCATAAAAATGAAGCTTTCAGCCTTTTTCAGCTCCTCCACCATTGCCTTGAACTTCTCCTCACCTACCGGAAAGTAGGTTGTTTCCGTATGATTGTAGATGGGAAAGATTGCATTCTTCCATAAATAGTTGGCCTGCTTGTGTGCAAGCGGATCCTCTGCCTCCAGAGCCTCCATGATTTCTGTATTCTGCCAGGAAATTTCCTGATAGTTTTCCAGTGCCTCGCTGTCTCGCTTGCGCAGCTCCTTGGGAACCTTCTGTCCGCCAAACAGCAGATAGATCAGTCCTCCGAAGACAGGTACAGCCATGATCAGCAGCACCCAGGTCAGCTTATAGGTCGGATTGTCATTTTTATTGATGATGTAAATGCTCATGCAGAAGCTTAGGGCGATCAGAATAAAATAAATCGCCACAAAGTATTCGCTGAGCTTGAAGACGATACCGAAAAATACGAACAGCTGAATCAGAATCAGTATCGATACAATCAAAATTTTATTATGTAAAAGGGATAGTAGTTTACGAATCATGCAGCTCCCTCCTTCTTTTATTTCTGGTTATGCAGATATTCTTTCACCATGGTGATATTGCCGTCCAGTGTCTCCAACTCAATATCACGATCCTTGCCGGTACCGGTTCCAATGACACAGAGGCTTCCCGCATCATCCAGTTCACCGCAGGAAATGACAACAGCTTTTTTGAAATACGCCATGGCATTCTGTGTACGCATTTCCTCATTCAGCTTGATGACGTCGATGGATTTCTTTTTCGGATGATATTTGGCTATTTCATTTGCAGCTTACGGTTCTGCGGATTGAAGCCGATCTGTACGACACTGCCCTTTGCGATGCAGTCCAGACAGATGAGCGTCGGATTCTTCCCCGCATTTGCCAGATCCTTTGCGGCTGCCTCTGCACCGATAAAACGCATCTTGTTCTTATCGGTAAACAGAAAGCCCACCTTTTTGCGCTCATCCCTGTTCAGTCCCTTTGCGATTTCAACAGCTGCGGCTATTGTCGCAGAATTCCGGTTATAATTATGGGCATTGTGAAAGCCGTGCATCATCCAGTACATCAGCATGACAGTCAGCAGGAATAACCCAAAGGATATCAGTGACGCCAGTCCCGTTGAAGTAATCAGCGGCTGCAACCCATACAGACCTCCGAAAATCAGCGCAAAGAACAGGAAGATCGGAACATAGGTTGCCACCATGGTCTTGTTTGCCGTCTTGGTGCCGTCAAAAGGAAAATACAGCACCTTTTTCCAAAACTTTCTTTCCGGTGTGTCATAAGGAACAACAATGACCGTCTTCATCTGCTTCATATTTCCATATAAATAATTATGCGCATGTGACAGCAGCTTTTTTCCTTCAATCATCGTGGGTTCATAACCAAGTGCGTGAAAATCCTGATGCAATGCTTCGATAAAACGCTTCTTCTGTCTTCGACTGAAACGTGTACCATATGTTTTTGTATATTTCTCCAATACTGTTTTATCCATATAAGCGCCTCCTGAAACTAATATTTTTATTATACTAGAAATAAGAGAAAAATTACAGTGAATCAGGGATATCCAACGAAAAAGAGGACACTTTTTCTCTGTATCCCCTTTCATTTCTGCTATTACAGAGGCGACTGCAATCTTTCGTGTATTCGGTTATTGCTTACCTGCCACTGCAATTGCCTTACTCTAAATGACAGAGATGCAGCATGGAATTACTTGCTGTAACTAAGTATGCAGAAAAGCTCACATCATGGTGTGAGCTCTCTGTATATAATTATCTATCTTAGTTTTCAGATTTGCCTTGCTTCCTTCTTCGACGAAGAACAACAGCAGCACCTCCGGCGAGCAGCGTCAGCATACCGGCTGCGCCAGTTGATGTCGTATCTCCGGTATCCGGATGCTCAGCATCAGGCTTTGACGGCTCCTTCTGTCCATCCCCCTGTGGCTTCTCATCATCCCCAGCGGATACCGGCTGCAACTTACGATAGCTTTGCTGCAAGGCCTCATATGCTTTGGCTATAGCTGCTTCATCCGCTGACTCATTCGCCAGCACAGCCTCTGCCTGCCTGAGCGCCTTAACAAATGCCTCCCAGGAGGCTGCCGTATAGCTGTCCTTTTTAACAGTCTTCAGAATAGACACCAGGTTTTGCAGCTGATCTCTATTTGCTGTACCCTGTACGATTTCAAGTGCCAGAACCGCCTGCTTCAGATTCTTCAGTGCCGTATCCACCTCACTTTGTAAAGCTTTCTCATTTGCCAGCACCTTTTCTGCTGCGGCAATGGCTTTTTCAAGCGCGGCATAGCTGTTTGCAGTATAGCTTCCGCTTGATTTTCTTCGCAGATGCCACAAGCTCCTTCAAATCCCTCTTGTCAGCTGTTATCACTGCTTTTTCCAGCCCCTGCATCGCCTTTTCCAAAGCAGCAGCACAGCTGTTCACATCATCCTGCGTGGAAGTTTCATCTGCATACGCTGCAGCTGCACGATACCATGCCGCTTCAAACGCCTTCCAGCTATCCTTTGTATAGTCTTTCTCCACATAGGTTTTGGCCTGATCCAGAAGCTTCTGCAGTTCTTTTTTATCTGCTACCGTGACCTTCACCTCTATGGTGTGCCCGGCTGCTTTTCCACGTAAGGTGTACACACCGGCTTTGTTTACATTCACATCCTCCAGATTCCATGTGATCGTCTCCAGCAATTCAACATCGTTATCGAGCTTGACACGAATCTGTTTCGGCAGCTGATCCTGTAATGTCTTATCACCAAATGCAATCGTTAGCGCCGGAATCTTCTCCATCAGGCTTACAACAGATGCACCCGGGTATTGTACATTTACGTTATTAAAGACCGTTGTTGAACGGAATGTCTGTACGCCGAGATAGCCATCCTGCATATCCACATTGCTTCGTTCCAAAATCTTTTCACCATCCAGCCAGTACTCCGATTTACCGGCACCGTCATACACAACCTTCAAATGCGCCTGTGTTGCTGCTTTGGATTTCTTTGCGGGAATCACTTTTGTCACATTCCAGATTTCACCGTTCTGGTTTTTAAACAGCTTGGCAATGGAACTGCGTCATCCTTTCGCTCTATGTTTGCACAAAACCAGTCAGCTGACGGATTGTTTCTATCGCTGACACCGAATACGATACCTGCAGCCGTACCTTCCAGAATATGCATATCTGCTTCGTAAATAAACGGTTTGTCTTTGTAGATCCGGGCATCATGAATCAAAAAGCTGTCACCGCCGGTATTGGAGCCAATCACCCCATCTGCAGTTTTCGCCCAGATTCCTCCATCCAGATTCCAATCCGGAATATTGGAAGCAAAGCTGGATGTGAATAGTTTGATTTCCACTTCCCTTTCCAGACCCTGTGCACTGGCTTTGATTTTATAGGTTCCCTCCTTACTGCCGGAAACAACGATACTTCCCTTTTCTTCTTTCACCAGCTGTAATCCCGGATCAAGTGTCCAAACGACATCACCGCTTTCCATATTCGGATACATGTTGGTATCAACACGGAATTCCGTATGAACCTGTGCTTCCCGCGGTGCTGACAGATATAGCTGCGGTGCTTCCGATTCAGAGCCTGACTTGCCGGTATACATGGACTTCATATCATAAATCTTCAGCTGATCAATCGTAACATCTCCATCATCACAGAAGAATTCCATACCGATATTGCTGTTTTCCTGATACATAGCGGTAGAAATATTGGCCTCTCCATCGTTTCCAAACGCTTCCACAGCACCCTGATCGATGATGATACGCAGCTTAACCTTATTCCCATCCAGCGGTTTCAGGGTATAGGAGAAATTACCACTGTTTACATGATAGCCTGCATTTCTGCCATCCACATACATGTTTTGTGTTTCCCTGTTATATTTGAAAATCAGTTCCTTTCCATTTCCCTTGCGCAGCTTAAATCCGAATTCCTTTGCGGTTCCCAGCGTGAATTCCCCTTCCAGATCATAGCGGATGCCGGATACGCCTCGCAGAATATTGGCATCGGATGAGGAAACCTTTTTATTTTCTGTCTGATACAGTATATGCTTTGTATCTCTCAGCTTATCCACTTCCTCCACGACATTTGATGTAACGATATAGTTGCCGTCTGCGTCCTGCTTCAATCCGTACTCCTGTGGAAGAGACTGCAGTCCCTTATAGGTTTTGCCATCAAATTCTATGAAGTCCTGCAGCCAGCTGATTCCAATCTGACGGTTTTTTCCGGTACCGTCCCGATAGAATGTCATTGTTGCATATTTTCCAAAACCGCCCCATGGATTGGCATTGGAATCAATATCTATTTTATCTGATTCCGCAGTCCATTTATAAATTCCGTTTTCATCCGGTTTCATACTTCCCACCACATAGAATCCGGCACTTCCGTTATAAATCCATTTTGTTTCTCCTGTTCCGTTTACCTTTGCCGGAATCAATCCAGGACACTCCGAAAGAATCTGTTCTCCATTTTTGTATTTCAGCGGCTGCGACTTTTCCCAGTGAATCAGGTCATCGCTAACGTGAATCTGTGCTGCTCCCCCGGCTGTCACCATATACCATTTATCCTTGGCGTCCCCATCAATTTTAAACACCTTCGGATCACGGAAATCATTTCCGGAGAGCGTGTTTCCTTCATTTGGTATTACCGGATTCCCTGCATATTTCTGCCAGGTAACTCCATGGTCTTTACTGGATGCGATTCCCTGCGACTGTTTTCCTGTCTTTTCATCATGATATGTATAGATAGATACCAGCTTGGATTCTCCCGGCTTGTTGTTGAATAAGCCGGATGTGTTTTCACTATCCTCTACAGCGGAACCGGAGAAAATCAGACCGTGTTCATCAATCTGCAGACCCAGCGGCTGCTGTTCCCAGTGAACGAGATCCCTGGAACGGACATGTGCCTGCGACTGCTTGTAGAAGTTGTTGTTTGGCGAATACTGATAGAATAAATGCCAGTAGCGTCGGTGGAATCATACACCATGCCGTTGGGATCATTCATAAAATTGATCTGCGGTGTCACATGGAACTGCGCGCGGTACGGCTGCTGTGCCAGCTCTTCTGTTGACAGCCATTTATTTACAGCAAAATTGATATTCTCAGAAAATCCGTCCTTTTCAATGGTAACTCCCATGTTCAGGAAATTCATATCAAAGTCCTCTGCTGTCAAGGTAAAGGTATCCGTAACCTTTTGCTTTTCCTTTGTCACCTTGTTGTTACGATCCTTCAGCGTAATGTAAACATCCCCGCTGGATTCCGGCTTTATCACGACACGATCCACTCCTGCCGGGATATCCATACCGTAGTTTTTCACATTCGGATCAAACGTTGGCGTAATCGTCACACCATTCGTTAATATTTTGAAATCACTCAGCTTCGCCTCTTCAACAGCAGGAAGCTCACTTGCGGCCTTGTGATTCAGATTCTGATATTCGATATTTCCATCCCATGTCAGCAGTCCGAGATAGGATTCCCCCTTATGACGGCTGTCCTTTTCACGCATGATTCCCTTTCCGTTGGCATAAACGTAGATGTCTTCACCAACGACGATTACCTTGATATCATAGGAGCCGTCTGCATTTGGCTCCACATCGCTCAAAGGAACCTCGGCAATACTGCCGCCTGTCGGAAATTCAAACAGCTTGAAAATATTATGTGTGTAATCCGCATTGATCACATAACATCCTGCCTGTGGATTATCGGGATTCTGTACACGGAACATCAGTGCCCCGGCACCCTTTTTATCCAGATTGTTGATGTTGGCGGAATACTCGAAGTTTTCTATTTTCGTATCGGAGATTGCAAAGTTATCACCGCTTCCCTGTGAGTGCATACCTTTTTCTGTGATTTTCCAGCTTCCCTGCAAACCTCGCAGATTTTCCAGTGTTGTATGGAATAAGCTATCATCCGCCCTCACGGTTCGATCTGTAAACTGAATATTGGATAGCTCTGCCTCTGTCTGAAAGGTTAACACTCCGATATATCCGCCGGCCCAATCATCCATATTTCCGCTCATCACATTTTCACTGCCGCCTTCACTGGTCACCTTGTAGGTAAAGTCCCCGTTTGCCTTTATATCCAAATCCAGATGTACCGTTTTTGTAGAATCATAGTCATTTAATACCTGCATGGCTGATAATTATGATCCCCGGGCACTCGGAACATGCGCATTTTGTTTTCTCCCTCATGCCTGATGACATTTGCGGCTCTCCATGCCTTGCTGGGATCATTTCGATCTCCCACACCGACCAGCAGTGCAGCGCATTGCGCATCACCGCTTTTGATTGTCAAATCTGCACTATAGTGAAAATCATCCGCAATTACCTTACTATCTTCACTCATTGCAAAATTGTCACCACCGGTATTATCCAGCATCACCTTGCCGCCCTCACTGCGAACATGATCCCCCTTGAAATTTGTCAATGAGACAGGCGCTGTTTCTTTTGTATCCTGCTCCTGATTCTTTGTTGAAGGTACCTGCTCCTCCTGCGGATCACCCGGAGCAGTTTCAGCCATTACATGAAAAGGTACTACATTGGTTACTGCCATGGAGCATGACAGTAAGGCTGTCAGCATTCTTGTCGTTTTTCTCGTCATACGATCTCTCCTTTTTTCATCCTTCAGACATCTTTTTGATGTTCTGTTTAAAGTATATCGAAAGAGAAAAAAAAAATGCCAACCCAGTGTATTTTGTAATCACTTACATTGACATTCGTTAAACTCTTTGTAGCTAATTCCTGCGTGGATCCTCCCATATCAGCAGGCATGCCGCAGTTTTGCCCCGCTTTGAAGATACCATATCGCCAGCTGCGTACGATCTCTGAGCTGCAGCTTCTCCAGAATGATACTTAGATAATTTCGTATCGTTCCCTCTGTAAAAATCATCTTTTCAGCGATTTCACGATTGGACATCCCCTTTGCTATGCATTGATGATATCCCACTCCCGTGCACTCAGCTTCCTTACACACTGATTCACGCGCTTATGGTCCTGGTTCTCCATCTTCAGCCCTTTTTCAGTATGCATCATATGAATCATTTTTGCACCGACATACGGATTCAGAACACTGCCGCCCTCCATTGTGGTTTCGATGGCATATTTCAGCTCACCGAGTGAAACCCCTTTGAGGATATAACCGTTGGCACCATAGGCAAGTGCCTTCATTACATATTCATCATCAACAAAGGTTGTTAAAATCAGAACACGGACATTCGGATATTTCTCTTTCACGATACGTGTGCATTCCACACCGTCCATAACCGGCATACGAATATCCATCAGGATCATATCAACACGCTTTATCTCCAGATGCTGCAATACCTCTTCCCCATTTCCTACAACAGTAGTCACTGCAAACCCCTCGATAGAGTCCAGAATGATTTTCAGGCTCTCGCGAATTAACTGCTGATCCTCAGCTATCATAATCTTTGTCATGCTCTTTCCCTCTCGCTATCTCAAATAGTATACATTTATGTATAGCTTGTTTTTTAGGCAATATGGTCGTATAATGCACAAAAACAGCAAAAGCTGCTGTTTTGTACGTATTTCATAAAGTATAAGTAAATGAATACCTACGCCCAAACCGGTGATCCACTCCGGGTTATGAGCTACTGATTTTTCAATCATTCCACTGACAGCCATCACCGTTATAGGTAACACATCGGATACTTCCCTTTGTATATCCGATTGCTATCGCATACTCTCCTATGCTGTTTCGATCCAATACCTCCTTCCTTACTCATCAGGCATTACGGCGTATTATGTTTTATCACTTCCTATTTTAATGCGCTTAAAAGTAGACGTCAATTAACATTTGTAATCGGTTACAGAAGACAGCTTTATTTGCAGATGCTGCGGCATACTCCCATCACATATTCCATATACGAATCCGTGTATAAAAACACCCGGCTGGGCTACCGGGTGCGTCTCATCATATTATAAGGTAATTTCTATCACATTTTCGAAAGGGTTATTATAAGCACGGACATAAACGAGCGGTTTCCCGCTCATACTACTGATTACTGACTCCACACGGATGATGGGAGTGTTCATCTTGATTTTCAGCAGATTCGCAAACTGAACCGGAACCAGCATGGGTATGAACTTTTGCGTAACACGTCCGTTTTTTACATAATCGTTCATATCCAGCAGATTTTTCAGATTTTTCATATCTGCATCGGATATCTGGTTTCGAATAAAGAAGATCTCCTCAACGCTGGTCGGCTTGGAATTGACGGTATTCAGCCGAACAACGCTCAACACCTGATCATCCTGATCGATTTCCAGTATCGGTGCAATGTCTGCGGCATCCTTTACATTAAAATACATGACGATGAACTCACTGATTTCTTCCTGCAGCATTTCCGCAGCTGTATTCATTCTTCAGCAGCTTGCGGTCTGCGACAAAGGTTCCCTTGTTTTTATCGCGGTAGAGGAAACCCTCATCAACAAGCTCATCGATTGCTTTACGCACAGTCATACGGCTCGCATCGAAGCGAACCGCCATGTCACGTTCTGAATCAATAGGTGAATTGGCAGCCTTATCTTCAATTTCCTGCATAATTAGGTCTTTGATTTTCCGATAGATAGGAGTTGCCATAGTTTCACCTCTTTCCTGATACTAGCGCATGAAGCCGAAGGATTTCCATGGTTTGATATAATCCAGCAGCATGTTCTCATCCTCCGGTATATGACCGATGACATTTTTTCTTCCATCATTCGGCATATCCTTCAACACAATATGCAATTCTCCTTTATAACGGGAATATTCATCATTTACAATGACAACATCACCACGTTTTAAATCTCTTGTATTCTTTGGCGGAACGCTTTCCTTAGCGTAGGTAACACGCGGCATGGTGCTTCTCGCCATATACTCGCTCATATCTCCACGAACAAAATGCGGGTGCTCGTAAAGGATCTTTTCTTCTGTCGGGTGAAGATCCGCTTCAAAATCAATCTTGAAGTAAGCTTACCGGGATCAATTTTTGAAAGCGTAGAGAGCTCTTCCTCACTCGCATAAGCATTTGCATGATGACATCATCCACCAGTCTTGTGGCAAACAATGTCTTGCCTGCACATCGATTGGCAGGTCACGGTGTATTTCCAAAGTACACAGACCCTCATTCACCGGCCATGGGCCATAGGTTCCCTCTTCCTGAGAGGATACGAAGGCAGCGACTTTAATATTCAAATCCTTAATGTCCTGACTGCATTTTTTCAAAATGCTCATAGCTGATTCCGCTGTAGCGCTGCGGATAAAAGTTATGACAGGTGATGATATTATCCAGCTTTGGATAATGGCTCATAATATTGTCCAGATATTTCGTACCCAGACTTGCGTTGATTTCGATTTTCAAATTTTGTGGATTATAGGTCATCAAAGCTTCCTTCAATGAATCAAATCCTTCATCCAGACGAATACCGTCGGCATGCATCTCTGCGAAAAATGACAGATCATCATAAGAAACATGCAGCTTCTCAAATACAAACGGCGCAACATCCAGGATGACTTCCATTCCATAGGAATGTGCGTGGTCGATCAATTCTCTGAATTCCGCAAGGATTTCCTCGCGTTCCTTTTCTACACTCAGCAGGCAGGTAAAGATTCGTTTGAATCCGTATTTTGCGGCAAGTGTCACATATGCTTTCTCTTTCTCCAGAGTTGAATGCTCCGGATAAAGAGAAATTCCTAATCTAGCCATGATTAGCTCCTCCTTTGACAAGCAGCCAATACTATTACGATTCGGTTGCTTCTGACTTCTCTTTTGCTTCGTTCTGAATGTAGCTTTCCATGTTACGCAGCAGCTTTACTGCCTTCTTTTTCGCCCCGCGGTTATAGAAGAAGGACATAATTTTAAAATTCACGCTCTTCGCACCGCTGGCTCCGGAAAAATCTTCCATATACGTTACACCGATATGATCTTCATCCAGCTGTTCAATTTCATAGGAAATTGTATTGATACCCTGACTGCTTTCGAATTTCGCCTTGTAAATCCGCGGAGCTTCAAAATCCGTAATCGTGACCTTGACCTTTCCTTCACGCTTCATCTTGTTTTTCATATCCTTCGTGTAGGAAAACCCTTTGTGAATCTGCTTCGGTCGAATATTCTTACCCGTTGATGCTGTGATATCGTATGCAATTGACTCTGCGATTTTATCGAAAAAAACATCCGCATTCACATACAATTTTTCTTCTACTTTGATCATGTGCTTCTCCTTTTATTTCTTTTTAACGTTCTTTTTGTCCTTGTATACCATAAAGGCTCCCAGACATAAAACAGTGACACCACAAATACAATACAATATTTTTTTGTGAAAAGTCATTATAAGTTTGAGAATACATCATGATGATGCAGCCGATTGTTACAGCAAATAAGCCCCAGCGTGTCATAAATATCACCTTTTTCCTATGTTGTTCGCTTTTTTATTTTGTAGTTACCTGAAAGTACATTACGCTACCGATTGGTGTAGCCTTGATGGTTTTCTTGGCGATTGCACATGCCTTGTCAAGATCCTCTGTGTTTACGTGAAATGCAAGCTTGATTCCCGTTTTTCCCTCATATTTGAAGCTGACGCCTTCCTCCGTCGTCTTCTCCAGCAGATCAATAATAAATTCCTGATTTAATCCGCAACTGATGTATATCATTCTGTTCACCTCTTGTTTCCCTTATTTTTAATTACTTTTTGATTTCCTTATATAAATCCATGAATTCCTGAGACAGGATTTTAAATGCCTCCGCACTCATCAGCTGATCCTCAGCATGTGTCAGCAGCAGCGTCATCTGTGTGGCTTCCCCGCCGGCTTCCTGCTGAATCAGCTTTGCATGGGAATGGTGTCCCTCGGTGAAGGATTCATCCCCCTGTTTGATAAGCTCCTGTGCCTGCTCGAAATTTCCGGCTTTCGCTTCCTGAATGGCTTCGATGTAAAGTGAACGTGCCATTCCCACGCTAGAGATAATTTCAAAACAGATCAGTTCTAAACCTTCCATATTGTCCTCCTTATAGTAAGCAAGGGAAGAGTAAATATCCTCTTCCCTTTCTATTTACTTTTGTTGCTATAGTTTTTATTCTTCTACGTTGTTCATTCTGTTTGCAACGATAACAAACGGAATCCAGCAGAGCACTGCTACAACCAGGTTGATTGCGGCGATAACTCCGGCCATCAGACTACCACCTGTTGCCAGGATTGCATAGATTACTGGTGGAACTACCCAAGGTACTGTGATGAATACCGGTGTGATCAGTCCGGAAGCTGTTGCAAGATAAGCGATTGTTGCCAGAATAACCGGTGTAATCAGCCAAGGAATAAAGTAGATAGGGTTTAATACGATTGGCAGACCGAAGATAACCGGTTCGTTGATGTTGAAGCAGCCCATTGGCAGACTCAGTTTTGCTACTGCTCTTGCATCGTCTCTCTTGGAGAAGATCATGATGCAATCAGCAGTGCAATGGTACATCCGGAGCCACCCATCCATACAAAGGCATCGAAGGAACCACGTGTCCATACGAACATTTGGTCAACAACATCATTCAGTGATTTTCCTGCAGCCATAGCAGTATTGTAGATGTTTGTATTGTCGTTCAGCAATGGAATATATCCACCGTCCAGAATTGGAGCCAGTACGCTTGGTCCGTGCAGACCGAAGAACCAGAATACCTGTACAGCAAATACAAGAATGATGATAGCGCCAAGACCCTGTGACAGGTTCTGGAATGGAATCTGCAGATACTGGTTGATCAGCTCAGGCAGACCGTTTCCTAAGAATTCTGTACATAAGAACTGAATGATACCTGCAGTGTAGATAGCGATGGTACCCGGAATAATTGCAGCGAATGCTTTGGATACTGCTGGCGGTACCTGCTCAGGCAGCTTGATGGTAACTTTCTTAATCATCAGTTTCGCATAAATGATAACAGAAATTAGACCGATAATCAATGCAGAGAACAGACCACCGGAGTTTGTCCAAGCATATGGCAGGAAGCCCCAGCCGGTAGCATTATTCAGTAATATAGCATCTTTCGTGTCATTCAACGCAACATCCAGTCCTGCACTCTTTAATGTGTTCAGTGCATCAACTGCAACATCAGGAAGCTGATAGTTGAAGGTAGCGCTCTGTGCTAAGATCGTAACGAAGGAAGCCAGTGCAACAAGACCTCCAGCAAGCGGGTTCACATCATAGGCCTTAGCCAGATGGTAACCGAAGGAAAATGCAAATGCAATGGCCAGCATTGCCAGTGTTCCCCACCATACATTCCGTTGATTCCAATCAGCACTGGAATGTTTCTGCAATATGCCAGTCCGGCAGATAATTGTTTGGCAGATCACGGAAGAATACGTTTAATAATGTAGCGACAGCACCTGCCATGGTAATTGGCATGATACCGATGAATCCATCACGAATCGCTACCAGATGTTTCTGAGAACCGATTTTCGCCGCAATCGGCACAAAATGTTTCTCCATCCACGCTGTGAATTTTTCCATTTTTCTTTCTCCTCCTAAAAATGAATTATTTTACACTGTCCGGTAAAAGGAGCCACCTGTTACCGATAGTGACAATGCCATTGTGAGGGATTTTACATCCCAAGAAGCTTTAACGCCTGTTCCAGAACCTTCGCTCCGTTCATGGTGCCGTATGCCTGCATGTCGATGACTGCAACCGGTTTCCCTCCTGCAATTCCCTTCATTTTGGATTCCAGGAAACGAACCTGAGGTCCCAGAAGCATAACGTCCATTTTTCTACATTGTTGACAGCATCCGCATCACCGACAGCCCAAATTTCTGCTTCGATTCCTTTCGCTGCTGCTGCTTCCTGCATTTTCTTAACCATCATGCTGGTAGACATTCCTGCAGAGCATACAAGTAAGATATTTGTCATGAGTTTTACCCCTTTCTAGTGGTCTATACCACTTAGTACACTCATATGATACAACACCCCTTTAAATAATGCAAGCGTTTTCTTTCTAAATTTCTATTTTTTTCTGTACAAGCTTTTACCACAATCTCTATAAAATGCAAATAACCCTTTATTTATCGCATTATTTCTACTTTTCTGTTTTTAACACAATTTGTGATAGCTGTTGCAGTTTTGTGATATTTTTTTTTGTGAAACCGCTTATTCGTATGGTTTATACCATGGTCCAAGTGGTCTAATCCACCGGTATTTCAGCTTGTACTACATAGAACAAGCTAAAGCTGTGAAAACACCCGATAAACGTCGATGATCATTTAATATTTCCAGCTCTTTTTATTTGTATACAGCATAGAAAAGACAGCAGCTCCAATGCAATGCCTTATCTGCTGTCCATGAATTCATCCTTTTCTTTATCCCGCTGCTGTTAGCGCCTATGTTTGCGCATATCCCTGCTATTATTGTCAGGAAGCCTGCCCGTCTTGTGTGAAATCAAAGAGAGCATTTTCATAATCCTTTACAAAATAACGGATATTTTTTCTTCCCCTGCAAATAACCGTATGGCCCTCCGCCTCCAGTTTTTCCTTCTGTGCACTCACACCTCCAGGATATTTGGCATTCAGCTCTCCATTAGCCTTCAGCGTTCTCCAGTAGGGTGTTGGATCATCCACTCGCTGAACACTCGCCCATGCCGCGATGGAAACAAAAATACCGGCTGTGATCGGCTCCGTAAAATCCGCATGATTCACTCTTGCAAAATAATCACGAAGCTCCCCGACCGTGGTTACCCTGCCAAAGGGAATTCTCCGCATAAGCGTGTCATAGTCAATAGGCGGTGCAAAATACATGCGGCTGCCTCCGTACTTTTTAATGCTTTCGGTATCTGTAATGATTTTCATCTTTGGCATATCCTTGCTGTCATGCAGCATAGCATTGAAATCCTTTTTGTCCTCATTTGCCATGGTTGCCACCTCCTGCACTAAGCATAATACGTTTTCTTTCTGCATGCAATGAGACGGTTTCACAAATTCAATAAATGACACTCCATGATTCATCCGTTTACAATGTGTCCCCTGCTTCATCCGCATTGGGTTCTGTTGTCCATTCATTGTTAAAATCAGAACCGCTTATAATCTTCGCTGCCCGTTCGACTTCAAAAGATACATATCTTCATCAGGATAATAACAGGTATCCTCCTGCTCTATCGTTCCTATGTCAAGTATTATCAAATCGGTATCACTGGAATTGTATATGGTATGCGCAATATTCTGTCTGGAGGCTTTGCGAAAAAATCACCCTCTGCAACTGGATAACTTTCATCATTCAGCCGCACAGTCCCATTTCCGGATAGAACAAGAAAGAATTCCTCCTGCTGGGAATGGCTGTGATACTTTGTGCTGAAGCTTTCCGGCGGAATTCGATCAATGTTCACATACAGCCGTTCGCTGCCTGCGGCTGCACCAATTGCTTTTGTAATGAGTCCATGCGTGTCCTGCGATATAAACTCCTCTGCTATTTGATCCATATGCTGTATCATTATTTTCCATTCTCCTTTATCTTACCGCCTATTCAGAAAGCGCTGTTTGCCGTCATTCTCCGTAACGGCTGAATCGCACGGCATGACATATGCCATCAGAACGAATGCAGAGCTGCTAAATCAGTCATTTTCCTTCCTATCCATGTATACAGACAGCCTTTGCTATGGCGATGTTCCACAGTCATATGATAACATCCCTGTCTTCTTCATGCAAATCCGATAATCCGTTTGCGCTGCTTTCATTGCTATGCAAAGAAAAAGATACAGACCTCACATAACGTGATTCTGCATCTTTCCCGCTGCTATTTCTCTAGGATATCCGTGCACATCTGATGCGCCATCGTCGTTAGAATGATACAGCAGCTCGTCGCTCCCGCATCCAGATAGCCGCGGCTTCGCTCTCCCAGTCTTGCTGCTCTTCCAATTTTTGCCACAAGCTCCTTTGTGTGTTCCCTGCCTGCCTCGGCTCCCTCCTGCAGCGCACACAGACATGCCGCATAGCTTCTGCCTTCCTGCATCGCCTGCTCATATGCCCTTATCGCCGGTGCAAGGGTGTCGATCAGTGTTTTATCGCCTTCCTTTGCCCCTGCCAGCTCCTGCAGTCCCTGTAAGGCATCCTGCAGGGCTTTTAGGAATACCTCCTTTGTGAGCTTCTCTTCCTGTTTGCACGCTCTTGCGATTCTTGAAAACATCGTTCCGTAGATCGGACCCATGCTTCCTCCGATATCCATCACCAGCGTCCGCGAGATCGTCTTCATGCTCTCGGAAAAGCTCATATCCGCACGAAGCCGCTCCTTCGCCATCA
>ENA-OQCK01000254-OQCK01000254.1-human-gut-metagenome-genome-assembly--contig:-NODE-254-length-31752-cov-8.474846_pt1 | contig 31752 bp, 35 predicted proteins | sample MGYA00242498_ERZ504578 | MGnify/ENA primary metagenome ERZ504578 (study PRJEB26092, sample SAMD00036229) | human gut metagenome | host: Homo sapiens | study: EMG produced TPA metagenomics assembly of...
GAACAAGAAATCTTCTGTATATCGGGCTTTTCTCAACCATCCCCATTCGGGATGCTTCTCTATCTTTTCATCGTTATTTAGATAGCTCATGGCGTTGGTCGCCCATTCTTATAGAACAAGGTATGCTGCAAAGCCCGCAGGTATTTGGCGGCGACAGCGTATTGTCCATTGATCAAGTTGGTCTCGGCCAGACGCATATAGGCACGTCCGCTTTTCTTATAGTCGGGGATAGCCTCCATCGCTTCGAACATATAGCGTTGTGAGGAGTTGATCATTCCCAGATGATAGAATATCTCGCTGGTAGGGAGCGGTGAGGTGAAATCTCTTTGGAAGGTGGGGATCAATCCTTCCGTTCCATTTTGGTAGAAATGAACATGCGATCCCCTAATTGCCCGGTCTTGGCGAGAGCCAGATTTAAGCAGGTCACGGAGAAAGGAGAATTAGGCTCTTTGTTTTCCGCCGCTTGATGATCTGGTTCCATTGTTTCATGCGGGTGAGGTAGTCGTATTTCATAGCCTCCTCCTTATCCGAATTGCTGGCGGCATAGATCCATGTGCCACCACCGATAAGGAGCAGGGTGGAGATAATACCCATCCATGCCTTAGTGCTCTTTACGGGTGGGGGAAATAAAGCAAGTGCCCCGGGGTTATGGCAACGGTAGCAATAACAAGTAACAGGGTGTTGGGAACGATCATGGGGAAACGATAATAATCGATGCCGGTCATGAGGCTAAGCAATGGATATTGCGTAAGGCTTTGTGCCAATAGGGGGCATAGGATTCCAAGCAAGATGTAGATAGGAATCCATATATAGGATTTGTTGGATACGATTGGTACGGGTTTGATGCAATGCCCGATTGCTACTCCGATAACGAAGATGAAATAGGCCCCACCACCTACGATCCAGTAGAGTACCGGCATTATTAGGAGCGTATAGATTATTCGTCCCCATGGATGAGTGATTTTTCGCTGGATGATTAAGGCGAAGAGGGCGAGAGTTATGGAGACAGGGAATGCCAGCAGGGCATTCTCATCACATAAAAATACCCAGAGCAGGATAGAGGGGAGAAAGCTGAACGGATACCAAAAGTCGGAAGTCCCCATTTGTTTGGCCAGCCAGTTTATTTGCCGTTGGATAAGCACGAGAACGATCGCCAAGATAGTAGCCCCTGCCCAAGCGAAATAATAGAACTGCGTCAGGAACTCCGCTATATATTCAGCGATACCTCCGGGATGGAGACATTTGTCGATTCCATATTCCGGCGTGAACAGGAATAACTGGAATTGCTCGTGGTAATGTAATGATGAGGATAATAAAGTCCCCAAAACAGGCAAATCGCACAGCCGAATAATAAGGAGGCGATTCCTCTTATGTATCTATATTTACGTGTATTTTCCATGATTCTATTATTTAAAAGTCTCAGCTTCCTCGTCGTAGTAGATCTCTTGTACATCTTCAGCGTCGAAAGGAAGCTCGCTAGTGGATAATTCAGGTATATTATAAGATTTCAACGTGATATCATAATGTTCCGGATCCTCTTGCGGGAGTACGAACGGTTTATAGGCTTTTCCCGTACTATCCACGTAAGAGAAATAAGGCTTTCCGTATAGTCCGTCATCCCGCTTACTGGCAAAGACAAACCAATGGCTGTTAGAGGACCAGCTATGGTAGGTATCCGATTTATCGGAGTTGACGGCAGGTAAGGTATCTATCTTCCCGGTCTGGAGGTTCATCATATGCAGGTCTGTTTCTCGGTGCCAGATCGGGAAGGTTCCATAATCGGCTACCGTGAAAAGCAGGTATTTACCGTCGGGCGATATCTTGGGATGGCAGGCGGAGCCATTATGCTTCTGGGCATCCCATACGGTCTCGATCCGTTGGCCCCATTCCTTGGTATCTTTATGGAAAGATATGCGGCATAGGGAATATTTTAGGTTATGGATACTATCGGGCAACGGCTGGATGGGAGCGGAGCATAATAGATCCAGTTCCCATCGGGCGAGAAGTTGGGAAAGTCTCTAACTCATCCTTCCGGCTAGTCAATGGGGAGGTGATGAGTTGTTTCTTTCTGAAATCTGCGACCATTAGGTCGGAGGTCGTATCATAGACTTCCAATCGCTTACTCCCTAACGAATGAAAAGCAGGATGATAATATTCGTGGAAAAAACAGCGAACTGCCCCGATGGATGGAAATCGCCATAAACAGCCCCATTCGGCAGATTGTCGTTGCTCAGTTTCAACTTCCTCAAATGTCCGTTACGGTTCAGCAGGGTGCCTCCTTGCTTTCCCCGTAAATGGAACATGGATAAACTTCCTTTCTTATTTCCGTAAATATGGCAGTTCATGCAAGAACCGTCGGTATCTTTGTTGTCGGCGATAATCCGTTCTTCAAAAGAATTAATCTCCCGTTCGCATAATTGGATTTTGTTCCATACCTCGTAACCCGGTTCGATAAGCCGGTAGCTTATATAACTATCCAGTTTCTCCGGAACTACTTGCCAGTAGAAAGAGGGGTAACGGAGCCATTTACCCTTGATACGGGCAACTACGGTTATTTGCAGGCGGTTGCCCACTTCCTGCTCTAAAAGGCTTTCCCATAGGTTTAAAGGGAAAATAGCTTTCTTTCCGAAAGATAATTGTATCTCTTTTGATTTCCCTTTCAAGGTTACTTGCATAGCGTCCGCATCGTTTCTCAATAAGAAGTTGAGAGGGGCGATATTCGTGGGAATCATGATATCCGTATAATCGGGATACATGGGGATTGGGTCTGTGGTATCCTCTATTTGCTTCGGGGTAGGGGTACATCCTGCCAGCAAGCAGATTATCCAGACGAGGTAATAGGTTATGTTCTCTTTCATGATTCTTGCTTCTTTCATGGCTTACTCTCCTTTCCGGGCTCTGTGGTCGCAAAATGATAATAGAACCAATAGGTCTTGCCGTATTTCTCTTTCAAACTCGTGTCCTTTGCCTCATAAAGCCGGGTATAATCGGCGAATTCTTTCGCTATCTTTACCGGGATTTGGTATTTTATAAGCTCTTCCGCACGGATATTACCTTGGCGGGCGAGATGGATCAGCAGGGCCTCGGCGAAAATGGAACTAGAGACCTTACCCGGTACATAATCTTCTACAAAAGAACGGAGATCTTTAGAGAGTAAATGATAGCAGAGTAAGTATTCGTAAGCACGGAGATTGCCGGCGTTCGAGGCGACTAAGTTCCGTAAGGAAGTCACGGCATCGTTACCGGAACGTAGATGGTCTTGGGTCGGGATGTCTCTGCGTTTCTTCTCCAGCCACTCCTTTACTCGCGGGGTTTGCTGACCGGGTATTCTCTTTTCGGCCCAGCTTTTATGAAGGAGTGTCTTGTCTAATATACGTAGATATTTAAGAGCTGCCTCATCATCCCCATTGACCAGATTGATCTCAGCCAGCCGTTTGATCATACGGCTACCCGAATTGCGAGGAGAGAAGATCATACTTAGCATGGCGCAATGCTCGGCCATAGTCATATCTCCTAACGTGAACCATAACTCGTTGGCGAATAGGATAGAGAGAAAAGAAGCGGATGGGTTCACGGGAAGGATCAACCCATTCGTACCCGGTTGATTCCACGCTAGGAGGTTCCGGGAGAGAGATACGGGTGAGTTGATCTCGGACGGATGCGTGGCATTGTACAGGTTCCGGTAATAGGTCACCCAAAGGATTTGGCGGTCTGTCTCGAGATGTTTCCTCATCTTTTGTATATTTCCGAAATAATGTTCCACATCGAGGCTGAGTACATACTCCCGGTCGAGATCCGGCTTACTCCACCAAGTGGTAGCGGGATATTGGGTCGCTGGAAGAAGTAATATACCTGCCGCGAGCAGGGCACTTAGCTTTTGATGGTGCGCTATGATTCCGGCGGCCAGCATAAGGGCCAGACAGAGCCATGCCCCGTACCCGAAGCACCAATAGCAAAGAAGCATGGCAGGAATGCAGGTAAGAAGACGTTGCCCCTCAGTTTGGCTCCGGCTATATAACAGGAAAACACCTTCTGCTCCGATCAAGGAGAGAGTCGCAGATAGCGGATAGCGAGTCCGCAAGACCTTCCGGCCTCCCATAATACAAGTAGTATCATAAGAGGAAGGGCGTATCTCTTGCTGACGAATTGCCGGAATGTCCGATAGGTAAGCAGGGCAAATAAAGTTAAGACAACGCTTAGGATGAACGGGCCTCCCCCGATATAATAAAAGAATTGCGTGAGGAAATCGCCGGTGAGACAAGCCAGCCACGCTTCCTCCTGAAAATATCCACGGAGAAACTCGGCGCTGTACAAGAACAGCATCATTTGCTCTTTGTGGAACAAATGATAGGGGTACATCCAGAAGAAGAAAGCGAAGATCGCTATCGCCAGTACCGCTAGCGTGATCGACAGATCCTGTTTAATGATTCGCTTCATCCAGTTCCTTTCGTTGCTCTTCGGTCAAGGAGGTTTTTATCATCTTATAGAGGAATTTCCCGACCGTTTGGTTGATATGTTCTTTCATGAACGCATAATTAAAAGCTTGCGTCTCTACTCTCAAGGAATCCCATGTCTGCTTGATGCGGATGGAATCTTCCGGCGAGCAAGTCTTAAGCGCCGTCCATAGGGCATAGGATTCGCCATCGGTCTTTTGCTTCCAGTCTTTCCAATGCTGCAAGGCGTCGTTTTGCGGTGTGCCGGAGGCCGAGCTGATGGAGTCTATCCGTACTGAGGTCACACCCGGTTCCGTTACGACCAGTAGCTCTTGGAACTTGAGACGCAAGAGGATACGCATACGGAGGACTTTCATCTCTTCTCCCGTTCCTTGGAAAGTAAACCGTGCGTTCTCTATTCTCGTAGAATCGATATTTTCGATCGAGGCGTTTTCCATGGGTGCCAGATAAATCCATTCCCCATCCTGCTGCGCGGTGTAGGGTGCCTTTTATGATGTATTTGGAATCGTTAGATTGACAGGCAAATAGGCACAACAAAGTGAATATTCCTATAAATAGATATTTCATCGATCGTGTTCATTAGTAATTAGAGACTCAAAGTTTAGACTGCGTAAAGTTAGTGTTTTTTTCGGAAAAGGGAATGATGTTTTTTTGACAAAGGGTGATACTTAATTTACGTAGCTGTTGGGGAGGAATGAAAAAAGGAGAACGCTGATTAAGACATCCTCCCTTTTTATGAAATAAAGAACAATTAAGCGTTTAGGACTTTCTTGAAGCGACGGATAAATTCCTTGGCCTCATCCATCGTCAAGCAAAGCGGAGGAAGCAGACGGATCGTATGGGTTCCGGCTACACCCGTGAACACTTTCTCCTCAAAGAGAAGTTTGCTACGTACTTCCTTGATAGATTCCTCGAACTCGATACCGATCATCAAACCACGGCCCCGAATTTCCTTGATACCCGGAAGTTTATGAAGCTCTTCCAATAAATAGGCACCCACTTTCGCCGCGTTATCAATCAAACGCTCGTCTTCCATAATATCGAGAACGGCGATAGCGGCTGCGCAAGCCAAATGGTTACCGCCGAAAGTAGTGCCGAGCATACCATAAACCGGCTTGAATTTCGGCTGATCAATAACCCACCCATCGGGAAGCCATTGGCGATACCTTTCGCTACCGAGATCAAATCCGGCTTGATACCGGCATATTGATGTGCGAAGAATTTACCGCTTCTTCCATATCCGGATTGAATCTCATCCAAGATCAGACAGGCATCATAAGTCGTACACAGGTTGCGTAACTCACGCATAAAATCATCCGTTGGCAATTGGATGCCACCTACACCTTGGATACCTTCGATGATCACGGACGATACATCCCCCTTCTTCAACTCTTCCTCTACGGCGGAAGCGTCGTTCAATGGAAGATAAGTAACCGCTAGATCCTCATTTACCGGAGCGATGATCTTCGGGTTATCCGTGACACGGACGGCGGCGGAGGTACGCCCATGAAAGGCGTGCTTGAATGCGATCACCCGCTTCTTCCCGTTATGAAAAGAGGCGAGCTTTAACGCGTTCTCGTTCGCCTCCGCTCCGGAGTTGATCAAGAACAACGAATAATCATCGTAGCCGGAAGCCTTCCCTAGCTTATCCGCTAATTTTTGTTGCAAGCTATTGATAACCGAGTTCGAGTAAAAGCCTAATTTATTTACCTGCTCGGTAATCGCCTTTACGTAAGTAGGGTGCTGTGCCCCACCGAGATCACGCATGGCCGCCATATAAGTCGAGGTACTCATTTCCCTCGCTATCCCATACATGACATCCCTTGCCTTGTACGATCTCTATATTAAATAATGGATATACGTCGAATAAATTCATCTTTATAGTATTTTTTAAAACGCGGAGGGTTTTAAGTGTAAGCCAACCGTCTCCTCCAACCCGAACAATAGATTCATGTTGTGGACCGCTTGGCCGCTAGCGCCCTTCAATAAGTTATCGATCATAGAGATGATAAGAAGCTTATCATCTATTTTCTGTAAGTGGATCAAGCATTTATTCGTATTTACCACTTGTTTCAAATCCGGGTTCTTATCAGTGATAAACGTGAAGCTGTGATCATCATAGTATTCCTCATAAATACGTCGGATCTCCACCAAGTCGATCTTGCAATCGATGTATGTCGTGGCGAATATACCACGGGAGAAATTACCGCGTACGGGGATGAAGTTGATCCGGCTTGAATAGCTCTTCTGCAACTGGCTCAAGCTTTGGTTGATCTCGGCCAAGTGCTGATGCGTAAAAGGCTTATAGATCGATATGTTGTCGTTGCGCCAGCTAAAGTGAGAGGTGGAAGAAGGCTTCACGCCCGCTCCCGTCGATCCCGTGATGGCATTGACATGCAAGTCGGAATTCAGCATCAAGTGCTTCGCCAACGGCAATACGCCCAATTGGATGCAAGTAGCGAAACAACCGGGGTTCGCTATATGCCGGGCGTTGCAAATCCGGCGGCGGTTCAATTCCGGCAGGCCGTACACGAAATCGTGCTCCGGGCCTTCGATCCGGTAATCCATGCTCAGGTCGATAATCTTCACGTTCTCGGGGACCGTGTGGCTCTCCATGAACTTTTTCGTATCGCCATGAGCGGTACAGAAGAACAGAAGGTCGATGCTATCTAACGGCAACTCGCTGGTGAACACCAAATCCGTCTCGCCATAAAGACCGCCATGCACGTCCGTGATCTTGTTACCGGCGTTACTGCTACTGTTTATAAATGTAAGCTCGGCATCAGGGTGGTTTAGGAGCAGGCGGATCAATTCACCCGCCGTGTAACCCGCTCCGCCTATAATTCCGCATTTAATCATATCTCTTCGTCTTTATGGTTCGTATAATAAACACGCAACGGAGTGGAAAGAACCTTGATGAAGCCTTTAGCGTCCTCGGCGGTCCAGCCTTTCTGCATCTCTCCGTACTCACCGAATTTCGTCTTCACCAAGTCATCCTCAGATTCTACGCCAACGGTAGAGAAGGACAACGGACGAAGCTCCAGAATAGCCGTACCGTTCACGTTACGCTGAGACTCTTGCAACATCGCCTCGATATCGCGCATCACCGGTTCCAGATATTGGCTCTCGTGCAAGAACATGCCGTACCAGTTCGCTACCTGATCCTTCCAGTATTGTTGCCATTTGCTCAACGTATATTTCTCTAGGAAGCGGTGCGCCCCGATAATCAACATAGGAGCGGCAGCCTCGAAACCGACCCGTCCCTTGATACCGATGATCGTATCGCCCACGTGCATATCACGGCCGATACCGTAAGCGGCCCCGATCTCCTCGATCTTCTGGATAGCGGCGATCTTATCCTCGAACACCTCACCATTCACGGCATGAACCTCACCGTTCTTGAACTCGATGCGCAATTGCTCGCTGCCGGTCTTCTCCACTTGTTTCAGATAAGCGCTCTCGGGCAGTCCTTGCGCGGAATCAAGAATCTCGCCACCGCAGATAGAGGTTCCCCAAAGACCTACGTTATAGGAATATTTCAACTTCGTGAAATCGGCCTCGAAACCATGCTCCTTCAAGTAGTTGATCTCAAAATCACGGCTCAAGGCCATATCGCGGGTCAACGTGATAATCTCCACGTTCGGAGCCAATACCAAGAAGTCATATCGAAACGGATCTGGTCGTTACCGGCTCCGGTAGAACCATGGGCGATAGCGTCGGCGCCAATCTCGTTCGCGTAGCGGCGATCGCCAAGGCTTGGAAGATACGCTCGGAGCTTACGGAGATCGGATACGTACCATTACGCAACACGTTTCCGAAAATCATGTACTTCAAGCTCTTCTCGTAATACTCTTTCGTAACGTCGATCGTCACGTATTTCGTGGCGCCTAGCTTATAGGCGTTCTCCTCGTTTTGTTTCAATTGTTCCTCGCTGAAACCACCTGTGTTAGCGCAAGCGGCGTATACCTCGTATCCTTTTTCTTTAGCCAGATACATGACCGTGAATGAGGTATCCAAACCTCCGCTGAACGCTACTACTACTTTCTTCTTCATCGTTTCTTTATTTTATGTTGTTTTTCTATCGTATTAATTTAGTCCTTTTTAGTCTGATTACGGGCTCCCGCTCTCGTTGCGCACGATGCGGATCGGCCGGGTCGAACAGCATGGCCGTGCAGATGCAATACTTACGTTCGGTGCGTTCCAAGATATCGTGGTTCACGCAACCGTTGCAACCTCGCCAGAAAGCCTCATCGTCCGTCAAGTCGGAGAACGTAACCGGTACATATCCCAGCTCGGTATTCATCTTCATCACGGCAGCGCCGGAGGTAAGGCTGAATATCTTCGCTTTCGGCCAGCGCATGCGGGCAAGTTGGAAAGTCATGTCTTTGATGCGTTTTGCGATACCCAAGCCTCGGAAATTCGGATGTACGATCAAGCCGGAGGTAGTCACGTACTGCTTGTTTCCCCATGACTCGATATAACTAAACCCGGCGAACTCGTTTCCCGCCAAAGCGATCACCGCTTTGCCTCTTTCATCTTCTGGGCCACATACTCGTGCGTACGTTTGGCGATACCCGTGCCCCGGACTTTAGCGGCAGACTCGATCGTTTCTAGGATCGTATCCACATATACCTCGTGAGAGGCATCAGCGATCATAACATCAATTTCTATTTCTTGTTCCATTTTATTGTTTGTTCTTAGTTTTTTCCTTTTATATAAAATGTGATAAAGCGGCAATCACCTTCTCTTGGCTCACACCGTTGCGGGGGATTACCAAGATCGTATCGTCTCCGGCTATGGTGGCCAGTATCTCGCTGGGGGCATGGGAGTCTATGTCCGAGGCGATTCCCATGGCGTAACCCGGTCGTGTTTTCACCACCGCTAAGTTTCCGGAAAACTCGATATTCGGCTTTTTCTTGCCTTCAGGCTGTGCTTGTTTGCTTATACTCTCTTCGGGAAGGCGATATACATAATCTCCGTTTCCGTCTGTACCTTGGCTACTTTCAGTTGCTTGATGTCGCGGGAAAGCGTAGCTTGCGTAACCGAGAATCCGCTATCTTCCAATTCTTTAAGCAGTTCTTCTTGGTTACTGATCACTTTCGTCTGTATAATACCGCAAATGGCATCCAATCGTTCCTTCTTTGTACTCATGTTGTATATTTATGCAAAACAGGCTGCAAATATAAAGAGTATTGTTGAATAAATATACAATCAAGGGCTTTTTTTTCTGATATAAGTAGGGGGTAAGGGATTTTCCTGCTTAGCTTAGGTTTAATCACTGTAAGTGTTAGGCATTTCATCTATTTATATTCATCTTCTATCAGCCGTTGGATGATCATGCAACAGCTGTTAGAAGATCATGTACCAATTGGTGGATGATCATGCAATGATGGTAGATGATGAATGTCATTCAAAGAAAAGGCTAATATTCCCTATAGAAAGAACGAAAGGGGGTGGTCGTTTTGAACAAAATGGTAGTATCTTTGCGTTATTAAAAAGAGAGTATCAGGTTTAATTTCAAGTAAAAGGATATGAGAAAAATAGCAAGTTTATTCGTGGCCTTGCTTTTATTGGCAGGCTGTTCCAGCGTACCGTTGACAGGACGTAAGCAAGTGCTGTTGGTTTCGGACCAAGAGGTGTTATCGTCCAGCCTTACCCAGTATAACGATTATATAAAGACGGCGAAAAAATCGACGAACGTGAACAAGAGCGCTATGGTAACCCGGGTCGGAAAGAAGATAGCCGCCGCTACGGAGGACTATTTGCGGGCGAACGGGATGGCGGATGAGGTAAAAAACTTCTCTTGGGAGTTTAATTTGGTGAATGATCCGCAGGTGAACGCCTTCTGTATGCCGGGAGGCAAGATCGTGGTGTACGAGGGATTGCTGCCTTTAGTTTCCTCGGACGATGAATTGGCGGTGGTCATCGGGCATGAGGTCGCCCATGCCGTAGCTAAACACAGCAATGAGCGTATGAGCCAGCAACTAATGGCCCAATACGGGGCGGCTATTTTAGGTGCGGCCGTAAGCAATAAGAGCGCGGCGGTACAGCAAGCGGCCAATACAGTATATGGTGTGGGAGCGCAGTATGGCGTAATGCTTCCTTTCTCCCGTAAGCACGAGTCGGAAGCGGATTATATGGGATTGGTATTCATGACTATGGCGGGATACAATCCGGACGTGGCAGTCAACTTCTGGCAAAAGATGTCCGCCGGAAAGAGTGGCTCTACGCCGGAATTTATGAGTACGCACCCCAGTGATGCCACTCGTATAGCGGAAATCCAAAAAGTCCTACCCGCAATCAAAACCAAATACAAAAAGTAGTTGGCAGTTGACAAGTGACAGTTATTTTATCACTTGTCTCAATTTTCAATTAAACAAGATTCCCATCTTGTTCATTAAGAAACAAGCATTCATATTCTGGGCTATTCCTTCTCTTAGTTGATAAGAGAAGGATAGCTCCTCGTCTTTTATATCCGCTTCGAAGCGGTAATTCTTTATTTGTTCCGGGAACTCTTCCTCCAAAGTACCCAACACTAAATCGTGGGTGGCGATGATGCCGCAAGCCTTATAAGCGACCAGCTGTTTCATAAGGGCAAGAGAGCTTTCTGCTTGTCGATAGAATTTGTTCCCTTCAAGATCTCGTCCAAGATGATAAATAGCTTCTCCCCGTTTTGCAGCCTGTCGATAATCATTTTCAGCCGTTTCAACTCCGCGAAGAAATAAGACTCGTTGCTAGCCAAGGAATCCGAGTACGTAAGCTGGTAACCATGTGGGCGGGATAAACCGTCAAGGAGGCGGCGCAGACCGGAGCGCTACGCAAGCCAATAAGTAATTGACACCGATCGTCCGGAGGTATGTACTTTTTCCGGCCATATTCGCTCCGGTGATAATCAGGAACCAAGGACTTTTGCGGATATCGATATCGTTCTTTACGCAGACATCCCGGTTCAAAAGAGGATGTCCCAAAGCCTTGCCTTCCATCTGGAAATAAGTGTCGGCAATCTCCGGATAGATGTATTCCGGATGGTTGAAAGCGAAACCACCCAACGAGTTCAGTGCGTCGAAACGAGCCAGCGCGTCGAACCAAAGCGGAAGTTTATCGGAGTAAGTCTGAATCCAGCGTTCCAAAAGGATGGCATGGCGTGTATCCCGCAAGTAGAAGAGATTGAAAATGATACCCGCCAAACTGAATCGTTGGTCTAATCCTCCGATATACGACGACAAGCGTTTGATAGCATGCGAGGCCAATTCCTTCTCATTCGCTAATTGCCCGCTGATCTCTTTCAGCTCTTCCGACTGGAAATTATCTTCTTCCACACATTGCATCAGCTTTGAGTACCGATTGAAAATAGACTCCATCTTATTGACGGTCGCGTAAAGCGCATTGATTTCCTTGGCTCGTCCGTAAGCGATCACTAACGTGATTAAGAAATAAATATTCAATAAACTCCCGCTGATCCAATCCAGCGAGTAAGCGATACCCAATACGATCCACAACACTGGGACCGCCCAGATCAATAGTTTCCACGGTAGGCTATCAACGAATTTATGCTTACGCTGAGTGAGTCGGTCCATAAAGTTGATATCGTTGTCTCTCGTATCTTGCGTGTCCTGCCGAATGATTCCCGTCACATAGAAATGCTGCCGTAAGGCGGATAAAGCCGCTAATTCCTTGACAGCCTCTTGCCGTTTGACGATCTCCTTCTTATCCGTCAAAGGATTCGAGAACCAACCGGCCAGTCGTTCCCGCCCGAACCCGGTTACGGTACGATTGAGCGATTGAAACAAGGAGCGGTCTCCAAACACATCCAGATCCAAGCAGAAAGAGTGCTCGCCCGAGATCTTATCGGCCGCCCCGTCGAACGCGCTGAAATCATAGTCCAGTCCTTTTAGCTCATCCTCGTTTAGTTTAATCAAGGTCTCGGCGTATACTTTTCGTGCGTACATTTTATTATGGTACCACATCAGGAGCGCAAACGGATGATATAAGCGAAGGTGATCCCCGTCAGCCATTGCCAACTCTCATCCCTGAATATCCATAAGGAGAGGATCGCTCCCGCCACTAAAGCCAACCGGATACTCCCCATCAAATGGATCTTCTTTTTCAAATTACCCAAGCGCCGTGTATAAGCGTCGATATTTTCTTTGTAATAACTATAGATTTCTTCCATAGCCGCGAATATAGGAAAAATGAACTAACCTCTTGAATTTTGGTTTATATATTATATTCATAGGTGAAATGACCATTATTCATGTAATTTGGGCGATAAAGCCAACTGCCGTTTCCCCTATATTCGCGGACATATTTATAATTTAAGATCATTTATGAAAAAAACGATTATATCCTTTCTCTTCCTTCTTGTTTGCGGTATGGCACATTCGCAAGTTTTAGCGAAAGGACCGGAAGAGAGTTATAATGCGGATAGTATTCGTGCGATTTTGGATAAGTCACCTTATTTTACCTTATTCAAGGACAATTATTTTATTGGCGGTATCCCTATCGGCAACAAGCTACGGCGAGAAACTCCGACGTTAAATTCCAGTTGAGCATCGCCCAGCGTCTTACGAAAAGTAAACTCCCCTTCGATACCTATCTTTTCTTGCAATACACGCAAAAGGCTTTTTGGAATGTCTTTCAAGAGTCCTTGCCGATGCGCGACTTGAATTTTAATCCGGGTATCGGTTTGGGGCACCTTATCGTGCATAAGAATAAATATATCGGGAAAGGCTATTTGATGGTCGAGCACGAGTCGAACGGTAAAGATAGCATCTTCTCCCGAAGTTGGAACAAGATCACCCTAGCGGCGGCTGTCCTGTTGAATAAGAACTGGGAAGTTCAATTCAAGGGCTGGATACCGATCGTGGACGGTAAGGAAAATAAAGACATCCTTAAATATAATGGTATATTCCAAGTAGCCGCCAATTACCGGACAGACAACAGGCGCTTTAACTGCGGGGTTATCTTGACCAAACGAAAGACTTGGTTCAGCTTTAACACTCAGATCGAGTTGAGCTATAAGTTTAATAATAACGAGAACCAATATTTCTTCCTGCAATATTATAATGGTTACGGTGAGAACCTTTTGGAATACAATCAATACAAAAGCATGCTGCGGATCGGTTTCGTGATCAAGCCGCAAGATTTCAGTATTTACTAAAAAATATCCTTCTTGATAGATCTCATTGATCGGGCGATAGATGTAATATATGATACATTTCGTTTCTTTAGGAAACAATACATTTACAGACTTTGTTTTCTAATATATTGAACGTTTCCCGGATAATTAAAGAGATACGCCATGAAGGAAAAAATTGAACAATTAAAAGCTCTCAACACAAAGCTGAGTTAGGGGGCGGAGAAGACCGCATCGCGAAGCAACATGCGGCAGGTAAACTAACCGCTAGAGAAAGAATCGAACTACTATTGGAAAAAGGTAGTTTCGTGGAAATCGACAAGTTCGTGACACATACGTGCCATGAGTTCGGTTTAGAAAAACAGCGTCCATTAGGGGATGGCGTGGTCACCGGTTACGGAATGATCGGGCAACGCACGGTATTTGTTTTCGCTCAGGACTTCACGGTATTCGGAGGAGCCTTGTCCGAGACGTATGCCCGTAAGATCTGTAAGATCATGGACATGGCAACGGAACTAGGCGCTCCGGTGATCGGGTTGAACGATTCGGGAGGCGCACGTATTCAAGAAGGAGTTCGTTCCTTGGCGGGATACGCCGAGATATTCCTCCGGAACTCGTTGGCTTCGGGCGTGATCCCGCAGATTAGCGCCATTATGGGCCGTGTGCGGGTGGAGCGGTTTACTCGCCGGCGTTGACGGACTTTATCTTTATGGTAAAACAAACGAGCTATATGTTTATCACCGGCCCGGAGGTCGTGAAAAGCGTGACGCAAGAAGAGGTTACGATGGAGAATCTGGGAGGCTCGGAAGTGCATAGCACCCGTTCCGGAGTGGCTCATTGCACGGCGGATAACGATATGGATTGTATCTTGAAGATACGTGAGTTGATGTCGTTCTTGCCGAATAATAATATGGAAGAGCCGCCATTCGTTCCTACTACCGATAGCCCGAACCGCATCGATCCGCAATTGGATCTGCTGGTTCCTACTAATCCCAACCAGCCGTACGACATGAAGGAACTGATCCTTTCCGTGGCTGATGATCAAAACTTCTTCGAGATACAAGAGGAATATGCCAAGAACATCATTATCGGTTATATTCGTTTGAATGGAAAGACGATCGGTGTCGTGGCGAATCAACCTGCCGCGTTGGCCGGTACGCTGGATATCAACGCGTCCGTAAAGGCCGCCCGTTTCGTCCGTTTCTGCGATGCGTTTAATATACCGTTGTTGACGCTGGTGGATGTACCGGGTTTCTTGCCGGGCGTGAACCAAGAGTACGAGGGAATTATCCGTCATGGCGCTAAGTTATTGTACGCGTATTGCGAGGCTACCGTGCCGAAAGTGACCGTCATTACCCGAAAGGCTTATGGCGGCGCTTACGACGTGATGAGCTCCAAGCATATCCGGGGCGATATCAACTTCGCTTATCCAACCGCCGAGATCGCTGTCATGGGACCGGATGGTGCCGTGAATATCTTGTTCCGTAAGGATTTGAAGACCGCGGAAGATCCCGAAGGCAAACGGAAGGAATTGCAAGCCGATTACCGGGAGAAGTTCGCTAACCCGTACCGGGCCGCTGAGTTAGGCTATGTAGACGAGATCATCGAGCCGTCTATCACACGCAGCCGCTTGATCCGTAGTTTTGAGTTGCTGGCCAACAAACGGCAATCCAATCCTCCGAAGAAGCATTCCAATATTCCTCTTTAAAAACGAATCCTTATGATAAAGAAAGTATTAGTAGCCAATCGTGGCGAGATAGCGATGCGGATATTCCGCACCTGCCGGGTGATGAACATCCCGACCGTAGCGATCTATACGCATGTGGATCGCGGAGCATTACATGTACGTTATGCGGAGGAAGCCTACTGCATCTCGGAAGATGAAGCGGATACCTCTTACTTGAAGCCGGACTTGATCCTTGAGATCGCCAAGAAGACAGGAGCCGCCATTCATCCGGGTTACGGCTTTTTGTCGGAGAACGCCGACTTCGCCCGTCGTTGCGAGGAGGAGGGCGTGATCTTTATCGGCCCGAGCGCCGACGTGATCGCTAAGATGGGTATCAAGACCGAGGCTCGTAAGATCATGAAAGAAGCCGGTGTGCCGGTTGTACCCGGAACGGAAAAGCCGGTGACGGACATAGAGGATGCCAAGAAGGTAGCCGCCGAGGTGGGTTATCCGATTATGCTAAAGGCGCTTGCCGGAGGCGGTGGAAAGGGTATGCGTTTGGTACATAGCGAGGATGAGATAGAAGCGGCTTTCCGTATGTCTCGTTCCGAGCTGCCAACTCATTCGGAAACGACGCCATCTATATCGAGAAGTATATCGAGAACCCCCATCATATCGAGGTGCAGGTACTCGGGGATAAATATGGGAACGTGATCCATCTGTATGAGCGTGAGTGCTCTATCCAGCGCCGTAACCAAAAGGTGATCGAGGAAGCGCCCTCTCCATTCGTGAAGGAGGCCGCTCGCCAGAAGATGTTGGCCGTAGCGGTGGAGGCTTGCAAGAAAATCGGTTACTACAGTGCCGGGACGTTGGAGTTCATGATGGATAAGGACCAGAACTTCTATTTCCTCGAGATGAATACCCGCCTTCAAGTGGAGCATCTGGTGACGGAGGAGACAACGGGCGTGGACTTGGTTCGCGATATGATCTTGGTGGCCGCAGGAAATCGTCTGCCTTATAAGCAGGAAGATGTGGCTTGCCGGGGGCATGCCTTGGAATGCCGTATCTATGCGGAGGACCCGGAAAATAACTTTATGCCCTCTCCGGGCGTGATCAAGGTGCGTGAGGCTCCCGAGGGACGTAACGTACGTCTGGATAGCGCCGCTTACGCCGGTTTCGAGGTGTCCTTGCATTACGATCCGATGATCGCCAAGCTTTGCACATGGGGCCGGACCCGTGAGTCCGCCATCTCGAATATGATACGTGCCTTGCGGGAATACAAGATCTTGGGAATCAAGACAACGATTCCGTTCCACCTGCGTGTGTTGCATAATGCGACTTTCTTGAAGGGGAATTACGATACGACCTTTATCGACACTAAGTTCGATAAGGAAGACTTGAAACGTCGCCAGAACAGCGACCCGACCGTAGCCGTGATCGCCGCCGCCTTGAAGCATTACGAGGAGGAGAAAGAGGCGGCCGCCCGTGCGACGACCGTTCCGCTGGTAGGGGAGTCCCTGTGGAAACACTACGGGAAGTTACAAATGTTGGCCAATAACTTTTAATGAGAGGAGGAATGATTATGTCAAAGGCTTTAGCGACTTATTTTGCCACGGTTAACGATATTCCCGACACAGAGTTCAAGGTAGAGATTCTGGAAGACGGGCCTATCAAGAAAGTATCCGTAAACGGTACCGTTTATGATGTAGATTACAATCTGGGCGGAGATACGATCCACTCGATCATCATGAACCATAAATCTCATGGCGTACAAATATCCAGTGTTGGAGATTCCACCTATGAGGTAAAGAATAAAGGTGATTATTTCCAAGTACAGGTGATTGACGAGTTGAAGAAATTACGCCTGTCGAGAACCAGTTCCAAGACGGTCGGCCGTCAGGTCATACAGGCCCAGATGCCGGGCGTGATCCAGAAGGTATATGTCAAGGTAGGCGATGAGGTCAAGGCGGGAGACCCGCTTTGCGTATTGGTTGCCATGAAGATGGAGAACGAGATCCGTACGCCGATCGATGGAGTGGTGAAAGAGGTGTATATCAATGAGACAGACAAGGTCTCCGTGGGTGATAAGATGTTGGTTGTAGAGTGAATTGTCTCGGGGTTATAGTTTTCCCTCGAGAGAATAGGAAAGGAATCGGAGCAGTCCGGTTCCTTTCGCATGTTTGGTAAAATTATCTTAAAAAACATTCCGTTTTTCTATCGTGTTACAGAGTTATTATTTCTACATTTGTAGCGTTTAAACCTAAATCATGAAGTTATGTTGACAGCAATGGTCATTGTGTTCCTTGTCGGTTATTTGATGATCGCATTGGAACATCCTCTAAAGATAAACAAGGCGGGAACGGCTTTGCTTATTGGTACTATCTTATGGGTTATGTACACGTACGCGGCCCCGTTTTTCATCCGAGGGCCTCAGCAGAGGAATTCAGCTTGTTCTTGGAATCGTTCCCCTCTTTGGGTTCTTTAACGTTTAAGGAACAATGTACCGGTTCGTCGTGGAGCATCAGGTTCTGGATAGTATCGGAGAGATCGCCGAGACGCTTATATTCCTGATCGGGGCGATGATAACCGTGGAGCTGATCGATGCCCATGGCGGTTTCATGTTTATCACGAATCATATTACCACGAAGAAAAAGAGGAAACTGCTGGCGTTGATCGCCGTGATCACGTTCTTTATGTCGGCCGTATTGGACAACCTTACGACCTCGATTGTCATGATCATGCTGATCCGTAAGTTGCTCGGGAATTATAAAGAGCGGTGGGTGTTCGGCAGTATCATTATTATAGCGGCGAATAGCGGTGGCGCTTGGTCACCGATCGGCGACGTGACTACGATCATGCTTTGGGTAAGGGGAAATATCTCCACCTCATCCACGATCCCCCATTTGATCCTGCCGAGTATCGTATCGGCGTTGATCCCGGTCTTGATCGCCATGCGTTTCTTGCATGCAACGTGACGCCCCCTAACGCATTCTCGCAAATGGAGGCGGACAATGAGTTGCTGAAGAAATTGAAGGATAAGGAGAAGTTATCGATCTTGATCATCGGTGTGTTGTGTTTATTGTTCGTGCCTGTATTCAAGACGGTTACTCATCTTCCCCCGTTTATGGGTATCTTGATGGGAGTGGGTATCCTTTGGTTCTATACGGAGATGCTATACGCTCGTAAACCGATCGACGAGGACTTGAAATTGCGTTTGTCCAAGGTGGTTCACCGTATAGACGGGGCGACCTTGTTATTCTTCCTCGGAATCCTTTTGGCGGTGGATGCCTTGCGTTGCAGCGGCGTATTGTCGGATTTCGCTTTCTGGCTGGACGATACGGTAGGCAATGTGTATGCGGTGAACCTGATTATCGGCGCCTTATCGTCTATCGTGGATAATGTTCCGTTGGTAGCGGGTGCTATCGGTATGTACCCGGTGGCTACGGACGCTATGGTGGCTGCGGCGACTGATCCGGCTTATCTGGCGAACTTCATGCAAGACGGCGTGTTCTGGCAGTTCTTGGCTTATTGCGCAGGAGTAGGTGGAAGTATGTTGATCATCGGTTCCGCCGCCGGAGTCGTCGTGATGGGCCTGGAGCGGATCAATTTCATTTGGTACTTGAAGAATATCTCGCTGCTGGCCTTGGCGGGATATTTGTCTGGTGCGGTGGTATATATTCTCCAGAATTTGATATTATAATAAGTGTATGATATTAATTGCGGATAGCGGATCTACAAAGACGGAGTGGTGCCTGGCGGATCAAGGCAGACCGGTCCGTACGGTCGTGACAGCGGGTACCAATCCTTATTTCCAGACACGGGAGGAGATCGCCGGAGAAATCCGGGGTGCCTTATTGCCCGCGTTGAGGGGTGAGCGGATCGATGCCATTTACTTCTATGGCGCCGGTTGCGCTTCCCGGAGAAGAACCGGATCGTGGAAGAGGCGATTACGCCTTATATCCCGGCTCCCATAGAGGTGTATAGCGACTTGATGGCGGCTGCTCGTGCCTTATGCGGGAGCGTCCGGGAATCGCCTGTATATTGGGGACGGGATCGAATTCTTGTCTGTATGACGGGACGGAGATAACGGAGCATATCTCTCCCTTGGGATTCATTCTGGGGGATGAGGGTAGTGGCGCCGTGCTCGGGAAGTTATTGGTAGGGGATTGCTTGAAGCGTCAGTTGCCGGCGCCTTTGGTTCAGAAGTTTATGGATCAATATGAGTTGACGCCCGCCTTATTGTTGGAGCGGGTATATAAACAACCTTTCCCGAATCGTTTCTTGGCTACCTTATCCCGTTTCTTGTTGGAGAATATCACCGAGCAACCGATTTATAATTTGGTCTATACGAGTTTCCGTAGCTTTTTCCTCCGTAACGTGGCGTTATATCCGGGAGCTGATACGTACCCGATTCATTTTGTAGGCTCTGTCGCCTATTATTATCAGGAGGTATTGAAAGCTGCGGCCTTATCCTTAGGCTTGAAGGTCGGTACGGTCGTACAGGCTCCCATGAACGGATTGATCCGGTATCATTTTACGAACGAAGAAAAAAATGAATGAGTTATGGCATTTCAAAAGATAACCGAGTCGGAATCGTTGTACGATAATCTGGATCAGATGTCTGTCCGGGAGTTGCTGGAAGGCATCAATAACGAGGACCGGAAAGTGGCGATCGCAGTTGGCCGGGAGATCCCGAAGATCGAGAAGCTGGTAACCCGTATCGTAGAGCGAATGCGGAGAGGCGGTAGGCTCTTCTATATCGGGGCGGGTACGAGTGGTCGCTTGGGTGTCTTGGACGCCTCCGAGATCCCTCCCACGTATGGTATGCCGAATACCTTGGTGATCGGTTTGATCGCCGGCGGCGACCGGGCGCTCCGGAATCCAGTGGAGTCGGCGGAAGACGATCTGGATAAGGCTTGGGAGGAACTTCAACAATATCATATCAATACGAACGATACCTTGGTGGGGATAGCCGCCTCGGGTACGACTCCCTACGTGATCGGCGCCCTGCGTAAGGCACGCTCCGAGGGAATCCTGACGGCCTCTATCTCCTGCAACCCGGACTCTCCGATGGCGGCGGAGGCGGAGATCGCCATCGAGCCGGTAGTAGGTCCGGAGTTCGTCACCGGAAGTACGCGGATGAAGAGCGGTACGGCCCAGAAGATGGTGCTGAATATGATCACGACCTCCACGATGATCAAGTTGGGTCGGGTGAAAGGGAACCGGATGGTGAACATGCAACTGACCAACCAAAAATTGGTGGACCGTGGCACCCGTATGATCATGGAAGAGCTTCGTCTGGATTACGAGCAGAGCAAGAACCTCCTGCTCCTACATGGCTCCGTCCGGGAGGCGATCGATTCTTATCACCGTGAATGGCGGCTGAATCAGTAAGTTTTCGTATATTCGCCCCCCGAAAACTAATTAATTATCGTACGATGAATTTTATCTCTAAGCTATTCAAGAAGAACGTATCTGAGGCGGAAGAGGCCGGCAAAGGTTCCGTGGAGGAGTTCGTATCTTTAATCCGTGTATATTATCAAGCCGTTATGGCCGTGAACTTGGGTATCACCAACTTGAACATGCTCGCCGATATGGCTTTGTTCAAACGCATGTTGAAGATACCGACCCAGAATAACAAATTGGGTGTCGCCGAGAAATCCCGTGTGCGCAAGGTGTTGATGGAGGATTACGGCCTAAGCGAGGCTTTCTTCAAGGAGATCGACAGCTCGGTGAAGAAGAACTGCAAGAACCAGAACGATATCAAGACGTATTTCTTCATGTTCCAAGGTTTCTGCAATGACTTGTTCAACTTGCTTGGTAATCTGATGCAGTGGAAGTTCCGCTTTTCCATGCTGGTGAAGAAGTTGCTGTATAATATGACGACGAAGACGGTTCACGATATCTTGACCAAGTCCGAGTGGAAGGATATCAGCGTGCAGAAGGCTGCGTGGAGCGTGCGTAAGTATGCCGAGAAACTAGGCTACTCCGAGCAATGGATCACGGACTTCGTGTATAACGTCGTGCTTCTGGCGAAAGAGGATCAGAAGAAGGAACTCAAAAAGAACAAGGAAGCATGACCACCGAGCTGCATCCGCTAGGTTTCTTCCTCCCGGAGAATACGAGATTGCTGATGCTGGGAAGTTTCCCGCCTCCAAGAGCTCGTTGGAGCATGGATTTTTATTACCCGAATATCCAGAATGATATGTGCGCATCCTTGGCTTGATTTTCTATGGGAACAAGGATGCGTTCCTGCGAGACAAGAAGGCGTTCAGCGAGGAGAAGGCGAAGGCTTTCTGCCGGGAGAAGGGGATCGGGATCGGTGATACCGCCATGGAGGTGATCCGCTTGAAAGCGAACGCCTCCGATAAGTTCCTTGAGGTGGTACGGCCGATCGATCCGGAAAAGGTCTTGTCCCAGATACCGGAATGCGTGGCGATCGTGGTAACCGGGCAGAAAGCGATGGATACCCTCCTCTCCGTATTGCCCGGCACGGAGGAGCCTAAAGTGGGCTTCTCGTCGGAATTTTCTTGTATGGGAAGGACGATGAGGCTGTTCCGTATGCCTTCATCCTCTAGAGCTTATCCGAGGCCGTTGGAGGAGAAGGCCGCCGTTTACCGGGGGATGTTTGAGACGTTGGGGATGGTGTGAGGCAAGTCTGCCATACAGCATTCCTCGTTTACGCCCCACCTCTTCAAGGAGTGCGGTAAGCTCGGAAACGTCCTATCTGAATGATGTCCAATTATCTCTTTCGTGTATATACATATTTTAAGTACTTGATGCGACATTAGAACAGGAGAAACGCTGCGATATTTGCGACGTTATTCAGTTTAAAACGTTCGATTATGGAGTTTAATGCACGAACTTATTTTCAGTAAGGTACAGTTGTAGCATCTTATCGCCGTAAGATGTATGATCTTACTGTTGTAGGATGTATGATCTTACCGTTGTAAGATGTATCATCTTTCACGGATACTTGACATCTCCTTGTCTTGCGTCTTTTAGCAAAGTGACAGTTTGTAAATTTAAGTCATGGAGAATCGATTCTTTCGGGTAAAGGTAAGGTATGCTCCCGAAAACGAAAGAAAAAACGACAATCGATTGGTTGATAGGCTAATGTTGAATAACGGCCTTTTATTCTAGCGGAATTTATTCATCGTATTTCATGTTTTGGGGGCAGGAAGGGAAGAAAAACGGTGCTACAATAGGGTTATAACAGGGTAAGAATGCCCATTCGCGACTACTCATAACCCTATTCTTGACTACTTACGATGCCCAACGGCAGTATCGGCGTTGCCTAATACGACTAGTTACGCAGGCTTCCGGCACCTATTGTGTGTGGAAAACGCTGTATTTTAACAAAAAGGGGTGCTTATTGCTACTGCTTTCTCGCTATTTCGCTAGGTTCGGAAAATAGGTGTGTCAAGGTAAATGCTCTATGGAAATCAAAAAGATGGCCGGAGAGCGGTTTGGTTGACGGAAGGATATTTGCAGGGCGAGTACCGTGTAAGATAAAAAGAGAGGAGACGGAACGATAAACGCTCCGCCCCTCTTATATAACAAGAATGAATGAATTATTGGGATAATCTCATCATAAAATATTGCTAGTGAGATACATCTTCTTCATTTATCCGATCAGAGATACTCAATGTCACGGAGAACATTGAGTATCGTGATATTCATTTTTAGATCAATTATTTACGTAAAATCCAATATGCCCAGTTGCGCCGCTAAAAGTTATGACAGATCCTACTTGAACTGTAGATCCATTACAAGAGACTCTATATCCCTTATCTATGGAAACAACTTTATACTTTCCATGTTCAACAAAGTAAACCCATGGACCTCCACTATAAAAACCACTGGTGATAGTATATTCCATGAAATTTTGATCTTCAATAACCATTGATATATGGGCGTCCTGATTTTGAGCTGTAACGTACATTTTTGAATACCCTTCTCTTTCTGCGGCATAGGAAGGTGATGGACCATTTACGTCAGCATTGATATTAATAACAGTTGTTGTTAATAGTGCAATATAGAATGAATAATACTTCTTCATGATATATTTTCTTTATTTTCTTGTTTTAAAATTCCAGAACCAAGCCTCTCCCCAATCACCTGCGCCGGGTTTCGGAGCCGCTAGTTTAAGATGCTCACCATCCGCTTCCAAGATGTGATATTCATATTGAGGAGCGAAGGTATCATCAGTGTCTCCCATTTTCACCAGTCCTAATAAAGGAATGGTTCCGGTGAACGTTAATGTACCTTGATCCCAACCTTCTTTGGCTACAGCGGATAAGTCCCATGCGATTGTTCCGGATTGACCGCGGCTGGTTTCTACTTTCTTGCCAGCCAAGGTAAAAGTCATCCAACCTTCTAACCCATCTTTGGCATATCCTTTCTCAGTACATTGTTGGTCGATGTCTGTGGCTTGAACTTGCCACCATTCCGGACCTGTGCTTTCCATATAAGCACCATTTCCCCAAAGGCCGTTGCTGGCATCTGTATCCCAAACCCAAGTTACAGAATTATACTCCGGTCCGAATAATCCTTCATAAATAGAAGGCACATCCACATACTCGGAGATCGTCACATCGTTAGAGAAAGAGGTGATGGAGCGTCTTGGTTCATAGCCCGGACGGTCAAGCTCGTGAGGGGAGGAGTGCCAATGATGGAACCCTCGGTTCCGGTGGCTAGGATGGCCCCGTCTTGATCCAATACCTGTACCGTCAGTGTGGGATTGGTGGAGAAGGTGAACTTGTTTTGTCCGGCCGTCGTTTGCGTAAGCGCTACACGGGCTTGCAGATCCGCCTCGGTTAAGTTGGCGGATATGCCCGGATCACTTTCTGTGATTGGGTCGCAGGAAACCATCATTCCTGCGATCAATGCCATTGCTATATAATATATATTCTTTATCATGATTGTATATTCTGAATTAAAAGGTTATTAATTAGTCCAGCCATTGTACTCGGCGTCCGCTCCCCAACCTTCGTTCTGCTGGAGTTCACTGGAGAGTGAGATCTGGCTCTCAGGTATCTTCATGAAACCGGCGGAGGTGTTGTAGCGGGAGGCGTAACCACCATTTTGCGCCTTGTTCGTGGCAGGATTACCTGCGATGTAGATAGGCGTACCTATCTGTTTCTGCAAGGCAGCGGCGGCAATGTGCCAGCGGCGGATGTCGTTCCAACGGGTACCCTCCAAAGCTAATTCCCAACGGCGCTCGTTTTGCAGAGCTTGGAGCGAGTAGCCGATAGCCGGAAGGCCGGCACGCTCCCGCACCTTATTCATACCGGTGGCATCTCCCTTGAGCTCGGATTGCATCAAGAGAACGTCAGCGAAGCGGATCAATACCAAGTCGTGGATGTTGTCCAAGGCTTGGTTATTCGCGCCTTGCGTCCAGCCATCGATTCCGTACATCTCGTTCTCGAAGGTCTTGAAGTAGCCACTCTCGTCATTGGATGTCTTGCATGCGACAGGAGACCATTTCATGGCATAGTAGTCCGTTTCCTGTACGAAGTCCGCCCAACCGCCTTTGTTATAAGCGGGTAATTTGTCTGTACGATATACGGAAGCGTCGCGACGCATGTCATTTGGTTCTGCGCTTGCCCAATCGTTCACGAAATTCGGTGCTACAGGCCCGGCTCCCCAACCTTGTCCGAAGGGGAAGGTATTTGCTACGTCTTGATCTCCGCGAAGACCGAAATGAAGCGCGTAACCATTGGCGAAAGCGATGGTAGTATTCCAACTGGCCAGCTTATTGAACTTGATGGCGAACATAGATTCCGGGTTGACGGCGTTATCATCCTCTACCCATTTCAATCCTTTTCCGGCGGTGTATTCGAAATCGTTCACCGTGCAACGGTTCGTGTAAGCCCAAAGGCTACGGAAGTCGGATGCTAAGGAATATCCGGAATTGTTCACGCAATCATCGATATAAGAGATCACTTGATCCTTCGTTAGGGTAGAGCCGTCGGCCAAGGTGACGGAGGTCAGCGGGTTGTAAGTGGCGCTGGTCAAGGCGGCTATATCTTCGCCATTCCCGTACATGCCGGTGTAGAACAACCAAGCACGGCCTAACATGGCCTCGGCGGTGTACTTGTCGACGTGTCCTGCCTCAAGGGATGACGTACCTCCACGCCATGCGGGCATGATGTCGGCGGCTGTCTTAAGGTCTAGCAAGATCTGTCCCCAGATCTCGGCGGGGCTTGCCTGTGGCACGTCGCTTGTCTGGGATGTAGTGATTAGGGGTACACGATTGTACATCGAGGCTAGCTCGTAGTAGAAATAGGCACGCATGAAGAGAGCCTCGCCCATCAATTGGTTACGTGCTTCCGTGGAAGGAAAGTCCGGACAGTTATCTAAGGTCTCTATGGCGCTGTTGGCACGGAATACGCCGGCATAACGGTCTTTCCAGAACTGGCGGGTCATGTCGGACTGATAGTTGCAGAGCAGGTCCATGGCCTGCATCAGCTTGTCGTTCGAGCCGCCCCCGCCTAGTGCGTCATCGCTGGCTAGTTGGGCGTAATAAAGGAACGATCTCTCGGGGTTGGCGCAAACGGATGCCATGCTGCGTAAACGCCTGCTATCATTTGCTGGGCATCGTCGTACGACTCCGGGAATGTAGCGGTTGTCTTCTCTGTGTAATTGGTCGTGTCGAGCATGTCCTCACAACTTGAGAAGCTACGGCAGCGCCCATACATATTGCATATATTAACTTTTTCATGTTGCTTTTCTCTTAAAATTTAATGTTAACACCTACCATATAAGTTCTGGGTGAAGGATAAGAACCTAAGTCGATACCTCTTGCCCAAGGATTGTCCTCGCGATAACTATCGTTCGTACCGATTTCGGGGTCCATACCCTTGTATCCCGTGAAGGTGAAGAGGTTCTGGGCGCTTACGTACAGACGTAATTGCGGCAGTGGGCAGTTCTTCCATAGGTTCTTGAAGTCGTAGCCCAAAGTAACGTTCTGGATGCGGAAATAGCTAGCGTCTTCCACGAAGATATCGGATATCTGTTGGAAGTTGACACCTGTGTTACCCGGAACCAGACGAGGATAACGATTGGAGGTTCCCTCACCGTGCCAGTACTCAAATACCTCGGAGGTGTAATTCTCCACGTTGCCGTCGGTAAACTTACGATAAGAGCGCATATTTTGTTGTCCGAAGGCCCCATAGGTGGTTACCGCTAAATCGAATCCTTTGTAACCAACGTTGAAGCTTAGACCCATCGTGATATCCGGGTGCGGGTTGCCGACTTCGGTCTTGTCGTCCTCGTTGATCACGCCGTCGCCATTCACGTCTACGAATTCAAGTCACCCGGTTGGATGGAGCTACCTTGCAGGGAGTTGGCTGCGTTGCCTTTACAGTTCTTATCCAGATAAGCCTGCACGTCGTCGGCGTTTTGCATGACACCTTCCGTTTTATAGGCCCAGAAATAACCGATCGGGTGTCCTACTTCCATACGGGATACAGGACGTGTGTTCTCGGCCAGTACCTTGTCCGGACCTAGGATGTAACCGTCTTTGTTGTTGATCTGCGTAACCTCGTTCTTGTTATGGGCAAGGTTTAGGTTCACGCCATACGTCCAGTCGCCCTTCTGGTCGTTCCAGCCTAAGCCGATCTCGACACCTTTATTTTCCACGGTACCGCCGTTGATATAGGGAGCGTTCGTTCCGTAAGAGTCTAGGATCGGGGCAACGATCAACAGGTCCTTGGTTTTCTTGTTGTACCAATCGAAGTTCAAGCTCAATCGGCCGCTTAGGAAACGGGCATCCAGACCAAGGTCTAACTGCTCGGAAGTCTCCCATGTCACGTCCTCGTTCGGCATGATGCTGGCATAACCGCCTTGCGTGGCCGTACCCTTGTTGTTGCCGAAGGAATATTGTCCGAGGTGGTCGAACGCTACGGTCGAGAAATATTGGAAGTTATCGATATTACAGTTACCGTTCTGACCCCAGCTGGCACGGATCTTCAAGAAGTCCATCCAGTCGTGCGTGCTTTCCATGAAATCTTCATTGCTCACGACCCAACCAGCCGATACGGAAGGGAATGTACCCCAGCGTTTACCACGGGCGAAGTTCGAGGAACCATCCGTACGTAAGATCACGCTAGCCATGTATTTCTCGTTGAAGTTATAGTTGATACGTCCGAAGAATGACGCTAAGGCGTTATCCCCTGTCGGATATCCTTTGGCTGAGGTAGCTGAGAAGCCATGCTATTGCTGATATAAGCCCGGTCCCAGTCGGAGAACAGAAGGTCGTTCGCCGTTGCCTCCAGATACTCACCCATACCGAAACCGCTCTTCTTGAAGGATTGACCGACTAATACATCGAAGTTGTGTTTCTCGATGTTGAAGGTGTAGCTAAGCGTATTCTCGATCTGCCAGTCCCAACCAGTCGTCATGTTCTGGGTAACCTCATTGGTTAGTTTTTGATCGGTAGAGGTTAGTTTATAAGCCGGACTGTAGCCACGGTAAGAGCTGGAGTTCTGTTTGTAGCTGACCTGTCCTTTATAGACGAGTCCCTTGATTGGTTGTACCTTCAAGTAGCCAACCATAGTTAATCCGTAGTTTTTGCTCTTGTTGTTTCCACGGGAGGAGTTGACCATTGCGGCGATCGGGTTACTCGTATAAGAGTTGTAGTTGAACCAACCGGCCTTGTTCAAGTCGTCATACATATAGTAATCCCCGTTCTCGTTATAGATAGGAACCAGCGTTGGCACGTAACATCCAAGAGATGTCGTTACCGTATTGATTACCCTCGGAGATACCGGAAGATTCATTATGATTATAGTACAGGTTTTCTCCGAATGTGATGATATCCAAGTCACCCTCTTTCCACAAAATATGTTCAGAGTTCATGCGAACCGTGAAACGTTGGTAGTCGGAAGCGACCGGCTTGCCTAGCGTACCTTCCTGTTTCGTGTAGGATACACCCGTGGAGAATTTGGAGCGTTCCGTACCACCGGCCAAGTTCAAGGAGTGCTGGTAGTAATGGCGTTCTTGTTGCGGATTGCGTCAAGCCAGTTGGTACCCTCATCCTCGCCGCTCATGTAACGGTTGTACTGTTCTTGTGACATGTAATTCGTCCACGTGTAAGGTTGGTTACCCGTGTTGAAGTTCAGTTGGTCCATGACTGCCATGTATTCCTTTGCATTCAGCAAGTCCGGCATCTTATATACGTTCTGGAAACCTACATAGCCGTCGTAACTAACCTGTAATTTACCCTGTTTGCCCTGCTTTGTCGTGATCAATACAACACCGTTGGCCGCACGTGAACCGTAGATCGCGGCGGAAGCGGCATCTTTCAATACGTCCAAGCTCTCGATATCGGCGGGACTTAAGGAATTGATGTCGCCTTCGACGCCATCAATAATGTATAGCGGAGTCGTGCTGCCGTTCGTTCCGGCACCACGAATGTTGATATCGAAACTCTTACCCGGCTGGCCGGAGTTCGCTACGATATTGACGCCCGGGCTTTGGCTCTGCAAGGCACCTAGCGGGTTTGTCGTGTTTAATTTTTGGATATTCTCTCCCTTTACTTGAAGGGTAGCACCTGTCACCAACTTTTTCTTTTGTACACCATAACCTACTACCACTACCTCGTCCAAACTCTGTGAGTCCTCTTTCAAGGTGATCTGTAAGTCGGATGTTTGGGCGGTTACGGGAATCTCTTGGGTCATATAACCGATGTAGGAGATCTCTATGATAGAGCCGGGGGCGGCCTCTAAGCTGAACTTACCATCCAAATCGGTTATCACTCCGTTTGTCGTTCCCTTTACGATAACATTGGCACCGATGACTTCCATTCCTGTTGCGTCTTTCACGGTACCAGTGATTCTTTTTGTTTGTTGCATGACTTCCATCGAAGTACTAGGGGCGGCTAACATTTGTGGTATGCCACCTAGCTGGAAGGCCATACATGCGCCTAAAAACAGCGTCGTTTTCTTAATTGTTGAATTCATTATTTTTTACATTAAATCATATAAGGCTAAACTAAAATTCATTTACTCTATAGGGTCATTAGCGGTTAACTGCTAAAAACATTAGATTTTCGGTCCTTCCTCATAGGCAATTGTTTTTTGTTGTTAATATGTGTTGTTAATTTCTGTCGCAAAATTACGTCGGATCCCAAGTGCGTTCAAATACTATTTTATCCAAGAATAATACTTTTTTGCCGGAGTGTATTTTTAACACATCGATGGGGTAGCCGTAGGCATGAAAGCCTTTGTGACTGGTCGCGAAGATAGATGTGTGAAGGAAAAGAGAAGGGGGGATTTTGTATAGAAATAGGGGGGGATATGTATTTATCCCTATTAAAAAGGTCTCTTATACAATGATTTTTGTCTTTTTGTAGTTATCCCGGAACTCTTTAGGAGAGCAGTTTTTCTTTTTCTTAAAGATACGGTTGAAGTTCGAGAGGTTATTGAAGCCGCAGTCATAACAAATCTCCGCGATGGATCGTTGCGTGTCCACCAACATGCGGGCGGCGTAACCGATACGGATATCGGTGATATAATCGGAGAGGGTCTTCCCTGTCCTTAACTTGAAAAAACGGCTGAAAGCGGAAGGGGCCATACCTACGAGTTCAGCCAGTAGGTTCAGGCGGATATCCTGTTGATATCGCTCGTTGATGTAATTTTGTACTTTTTGGATACGACGACTCTCGGAATGTATATCCGTTATTTTAGCGAACGAGGAACTAGCCAATACTTTGTAGTCCTCCTCGATGGAAAGCTCATACAAGATGGTCAAGAAGTTGATGACCGCATAAAAGCTTTGCTCCTCGGAAACCAGCTTTTCCAGTAAATGGTAAACCTTCAAGATGGAAGACATCGGGAAACTGATGCCGCATTGAGCTTTCTCCAACATTTTCCGGATACTGTTGAATTGGTTTTTCTCCAATATATTATTCCCGAAGAGATTGGGAGAGAACTGGATCGTGATCTCATGGATCAGAGGCGATTTACATGCGTTCTGCTCCCAGACATGCTCCAGTTCTTTCCCGGTTATCAATACTAACTCGTATTCTCCGATCACTTCCGCGGAATCACCGACCACACGCCTTACCCCCGGAGCGTGCTCAATGAAATTGAGCTCGTACTCCAAGTGGCAATGGATCGGATAGGTAAATTCTGTCTTACGTCGGTCTACGATGTAGAAGCAATCCTTTTCCGATAGTGGGGTTATTTCGTGGATAATGTCCATGTTTAGCTGACTGTTGATAGTTGACAATTGACAGTTAATGAACCTCGGTCAGCTCTATGACCTTGCTACGGGCATGGGCCGTAGAGAATACGTTCAGACCTATTTTCATCAAGAAATCTCCGCTGAAGGTTCCTCCGTCGGTAGCCAAGGCGGATTTCTTGCCCGGCATAAGGTTTATCTCCTGTACCTTATATTTCTTATTCGGGGCCAATCCTTGTAGTTTTACGGGGAAAGTCTTTTCTCCGATACGAGGATGGATATCGTAAGCGAATAGGACGGATTTGCTTTTTGCCTTATCCACGTACATCACGGATGAATGGTTGGTCTCGTAGGGGGAAACAAGACGGTAGAGATCGCCGTCGAGGATTGTGCCTTTAGACGTTTGTAGTTGGCAACCGCTTCTTGGCAATATTTCATCTCTCTTCGTTCATTTCCTTCAAGCTGATATCGAAGCCCATCTTACACATCATGCCACGTCGGTACGGAACTTGATGGAGGTATTCTTGTTCCAGCTAGTCACGTGGCGCACATTGCCTTTGCCGGGAAAAACTGGGAGAATCCCCATTGGATATACAAACGCTCGATCGGATCGTGTTGTCGCTGCACCAGAATTCCGTGAAGTATTTCAATGCCTCGTAATCACAGCGGGCTCCACCACCGGAACAAAGCATGATTGGTAGGTGAGGGTATTTTTCGGCTACCCGTTTGAATACGTTATAGACTCCTCGTACATGATCGATATATAATTGATTCTGTTTCTCCTTGAGGTAAGGAGAATAGACATTGGTAATCGGGCTGTTGCAATCCCATTTGAAGAAAGCCAGATCCGGATTCTCGGTCATGATATTATCCACTACGCTGAATACGTAATCCTGTACTTTCGGGTTACTTAAGTCCAAGACAAGTTGATTGCGGTAGTAATAAGTCTCACGATTCGGTAGATGAATCGCCCAGTCCGGGTGTTTCTCGAAAAGCTCGCTCTTGGGATTTACCATCTCCGGCTCGATCCAGATACCGAATTTCACGCCGGCCTCTTTAGCTACCTGCACCAGATGAGGAATGCCGTTCGGCAACTTATCGTGTGTAACCTCCCAATCGCCCAATCCGGCCTTATCGTTTTGACGAGGGTATTTATTAGCGAACCAACCATCATCCAGCAAAAACATATCTACACCTAGATGCTTGGCTTCTTTCATTAGTTCCTCCAATTTCTTCTCGTTGAAATTGAAACCGGTCGATTCCCAGTTGTTCAGTAGGGTAAGTCGATCGCCTTTACCATCCTTGAT
>ENA-OQCK01000255-OQCK01000255.1-human-gut-metagenome-genome-assembly--contig:-NODE-255-length-31709-cov-3.457571_pt1 | contig 31709 bp, 26 predicted proteins | sample MGYA00242498_ERZ504578 | MGnify/ENA primary metagenome ERZ504578 (study PRJEB26092, sample SAMD00036229) | human gut metagenome | host: Homo sapiens | study: EMG produced TPA metagenomics assembly of...
CACCACCTTTGTAGTTCATTCTTTCAGAGTCTATGTGGAATAGTACTTTACTATACAAAGACACTACCATTCAGAATGCGTAAATGTAAGATGAATCAATATGCAGAAAGAAAATGATACTTATTGGTAGCCAAGTTGAGAGAAGGCAATAAATTTGCCTTTGAAGCATTGTACGAAAAATACAGTGCCAGGCTGTACAACACCATCGTCCTTCTCGTATATGACAAATCATTAGCCAAAGACATCACCCAAAGCAGCTTCATGACGATATGGGAAAAACGCAGTAATCTGGATACCGAGAAAAGTTTTCCGGCATATCTATGCACCATCGCACGCAACATGGTATACAAAGAAACCGAACGAAGATTATTACACAACAAATTTGTAGAAAACAAGCTGAAAACAGAAGCAGAGGCTATCGAGGAAGATACGATGGATATGGACGTCTCCATCATTGAAAAACAGATAGAGCAACTTCTGCAAAGCCTGCCAGAAGTTTCACGGGAAGTCTTTCAGCTGAAAGAGCAGGAAAACTGTCCAACAAGGAAATCGCCTCACAGCTAGATTTGACGGAACGTGCCGTAGAGGCTCATTTCTACCGTACTATGAAACTACTGAAAGAAGAATTACGCAAATTCATCATGCTTTTCCTCTCCTTCTACTTTCTAAATAATTGTTAAAGCACGAAAATCCGTGAGTGTTTTGGCAGGCATACAGATATATACTACAGAACATGGATAAAAAAGACAGTCATATTGAACTTTTGGATCGTTTCTTTCGAGGACTGACCAGCCCTGAAGAAGATGTACAGTTGAAATCATGGATTAAGCGACCGGATTTTCAACAGAAATTTTCCGCATACTATCAGCAATGCTGGGCACTGGCTCCGGACACGATGGACAAAGCCGTACAAAATGAAATGTTCACCGAACTTTTAAGCCAGATAGACGCAAGTTCCACCACGAAACGAAGGTCCTGAAAACAAGGAACCGTTTCCTGCGTCAGATTGGGCGCTATGCTGCAGTTGCCTGCATCATATTGGCAGTGGGAAGCGGAGCCTATTATGCAGGAGTCAAACGACCGGCCGATGACGCCAATACAGAAGTCACCATGTCCGTATCCAACGGGCAGAAGGCCGACATCATTTGGCTGACGGCACAAAGGTCTACATCAATTCTGATTCAAGAATTGTATATGACAACACTTACAACAAGAAAACACGTATGGTCTCCCTGGAAGGAGAGGCCTATTTTGAAGTTGCAAAGGACAAGGAAAAGCCTTTCATCGTGAAAGCAAATGGCATCAATGTACAAGCGTTAGGTACAAGCTTCAATATACGTGCACATAAAGACGATAAATCAGTAGCTGTAATCCTGATAAGTGGAAAGGTTAAAGTAGACGACGGCAGACACGAGGCATATATGAAGCCAAACGAAAGGCTCGTTTGCAACCTGACCAATGGACAGTTCGAAAAAAGCGAGCTTCATCCTAATGCAAGTTATTTGCTATGGAGAAGCAATGAACTAGCGTTCTACGGTGAATCTTTTGAAGAAATTTGTACCATGCTTACACGAATGTATAATTGCAAATTTATATTCAAAAACGAGAAAGTAAAACAATATACTTATCACGGCATCATCAAGAATAGCAGTTTGAATAATGTATTAGAATACATCAGCCAAGCTGGCGGCATTAATTACAAAATAAAATCTGATAATACGATCGTAATATATTAGTAGTGTTTAATAAACTCTTTATGTTAACTTAAAAAGGAAAATATGGAATAGATTTTATAAACTTTTTACTTCATCAAACACAACTGCCAGCTTTCGGCAGCAAAATAAAATTCTAGTTTAAACATTCACGAGAAATTCGTCATAAGTTACTCTAATATCTTATTAGAGCAGGTCTTTGGTACGCCTTTCTCAAAATAAAAAACAATTAATCTAATATTATTAGACATGAGACAAAACAAAATGATTATGCGGTCTTTAGTACTGCTGGGTGCCCTGTTTTTCTGGGGAAACAGCTTCGCCCAAATCAGTTTATCTGTAAACAAGCAGACCATCAAGCAGATTATACCGCAAATTGAAAAAGCTAGCGGTTATAACGTATTCTACACAGACAAACTTCCCAATCTTGAAACAAAAAAGGATTTAAATGTATCAAATGCTTCACTTGAGGCCGTATTGAAAGAATTATTTAAAGGAACGAAAATCTCCTTTGAAATAAAAGCAAACAAGCAGATTTTGCTGTTCCAGCAAACCAACAAATCTGTAGGTGCTAAAAAGAAAGTAACCGGTAGAATCGTAGACGAAAATGATGAGCCGCTTATCGGAGCTTCCGTTATTATCAAAGGCTCTACACAAGGAACAATAACCAACATTGACGGTGAATATACATTGGAAGATGTGCCGGAGAAAGCTACTCTAACCGTTTCTTACGTAGGCTATATACCGGCATCTGTTGCTGTCAACGGTAAAAACGCAATCAATGTAGTGCTGCAAGAAGATTCAAAGACTTTGGAAGAAGTTGTTGTTATCGGTTATGGTACCGTAAAAAAGAAAGACTTGACCGGTGCAGTAGGTTCTGTGGGAGGTGCAGAAGTAGCCGCCCGTAAAACAACTTCCCTTTCCACCGCTTTGCAAGGAACCATCCCAGGTTAATGGTAACCCGTAACAATAATGCGCCTGGTGCAAATGCAGACAAGATATATGTACGTGGTATCACAACCATCGGGAATTCAGATCCTCTGGTTATCGTTGATGGAGTGCCTGGTGACATCAATTCAGTAAATGCCAACGACGTTGAGAGCATTTCTGTATTGAAAGATGCTGCTTCCGCTGCTATCTATGGTTCTCGTGCCGCTGCCGGCGTTATTCTTGTCACCACCAAAAGAGCCAGTGACAAGGAACTGTCATTGACCTATAACGGTGAATTCGGTTGGGAAATACCTACCGCAGAGCCTGAGGTTGTAGGCGTGCAACGTTTTCTGGAAATGGCTAATGAATTACGATATACAGATAATCCGGACGGTGGCAAATACCAAGCCTATTCAGAAGATCAAGTTAATAACTGGGTGAAAAACAATGCAACCAATCCCAACCAGTATCCTATAACCGACTGGCAAGATCTGATTCTTGAGAAATCCGCAACCCGTCAAAGTCACAGTATCCACCTTTCAGGCGGTAGCAAGGTTGTTAAGACCAAAGCATCCTTGGCGTATGATGAAGTAGGCGTCTGTACGGTGACCGTTATTTCCAACGCTATACATTACGTGTAAACAATGACTTCAACATTACCCAAAAGTTAAGTGCTACATTGGACTTCAATGTTAAGCGCACTAAACACCACATGCCGCAATTCACTCCATTCGGAATGATGCGCTACATGCCTGCTATTTATGCAGGAGTATGGGATGACGGCCGTATAGCTGAAGGCAAATCGGGAGCCAACCCTTATGGATTGATGAAATTGGGTGGTACAACAGAAAAATGGTACACAGCATTGGGCGGTAAAGCATCTATTGATTTCAAGCCTTTTGACGGATTTAAAATTTCAGCAATCGTTGCTCCTCGCTTTAATTACGACAAGTTCAAAACATTCAAGAAAGCAGCCAGCTATACATTGGCAGATGATCCCAATACAATAGGGGGATACTTAGACAACAGCGGACTATACAACACAACCAAACTCTCAGAAACCCGCAATGACAGCTACAATGTCACTACACAATTAATAGCAAACTATGCAAAGAAGTTTGCCGGAAAACATGACATCAACCTTATGGCAGGTTACGAAAACTATTACGAATATATTGAAGAATTAGGTGCTGACAGAGACGGCTACGTTCTCACGAACTTTCCATACCTCAATAATGGACCTAAAGATTTAATTGGCAACTCTGGAAAAGGAAAAGAGTACGCTTATCGTTCCTACTTCGGACGTGTCATGTACAGCTATGCCGACAGATATTTATTCCAGGCTAATATACGTCATGACGGCTCATCACGTTTTGCAAAGAAACACAGATGGGGTACATTCCCTTCCTTCTCTGCCGGTTGGGTACTCAGCGAAGAAAATTTCATGAAGAATCTTAATTGGGACTGGCTGTCATTCTTGAAGATTAGAGCTACATGGGGAGCATTGGGTAATGAACGTATTGGCGATTTTCCATATATGTCAACCATTGCATTTGGGAACACTATTTTCTATCAAAACAACGGTATTTATTTTGACCAAACTGCATCTCAACAGAAATATGCCATTGAAAATGTAACATGGGAGAAAACTGAATCTACAGACATTGGGTTAGACATTTCTTTCTTGAACAACCGCTTACGTGTGAACGGTGACTATTACTGGAAAAATACTAAAGACATGCTATTAGCAATGGCTATCCCTGATTTTCTAGGATTCTCTGACCCAGACGTCAATGCCGGCAAAATGTCAACCAAAGGTTATGAATTGAATGTCAGCTGGAATGACACATCGGTGACTTCAGCTACGGAATAGCCATTAACTTCTCTGACTTCACCTCCAAAATGGGGGATTTACAAGGAACCCAATTCCTCGGTGACAAAGTTAAAATGGAAGGCAGTGAATTCAATGAGTGGTATGGCTATGTTAGCGATGGTCTTTTCCTGACAGAAGAAGACTTAAAGAATTCTCCCAAAATCAATGATAAGAACACTCAATTGGGCGATATTAAATACAAAGACATATCTGGTCCTGACGGTGTACCCGACGGAAAGATTTCTCCTGAATATGACCGAGTATTACTAGGCAGCTCATTACCCCATTTCCTATATGGTGGTAATATCAATTTGGGCTACAAAAATTTTGACCTTTCATTGGCATTCCAAGGTGTCGGAAAACAAAATGCACGCTTGGCAAGAGAATGGTAGAACCATTCCGTAACAATTACGGAAATTTCCCCGCCATCATTGATGGAAACTATTGGAGTCCTTATAATACGGACGAACAAAACGCAGTTGCCAAATATCCTCGTCTAACCCATGTAAACAAAAGTTCCAACTATGCCATGTCAGATTATTGGCTGTTCAACGGAGGTTATTTCCGTCTCAAAAATATAACTTTAGGCTATACATTCCCTAAAGAATGGATGAACGCAATAGGTATCAAAGGTGCACGCATTTATGCCAGTGCTTCCGATCTATTCTGTTTGAGCAAATATCCGAAAGGATGGGACCCTGAAATGGGAGTAAGTGAATATCCTATCACAACATCTATATTGTTAGGCGTATTCTGTTAACTTTAAAGAAAGAAAAAAATGAAACATAAATTTATAATATTAGCTTTAGGACTTGGATTTTTAGCAAGTTCCTGCAATGACTTGGACTTAGTTCCATTGTCTGAGGCCTCCACTGAAAACTGGTATTCTTCAGAAGAAGAACTATTGATGGCTGCCAATGAATTCTATAAAATCGGATATTGGAATAAAATGAACCAGGGACTTCTGGAACAAGCCACCGACAACTTCACCTATAGAAATGTGAATCGTTGCAACCTCCTAGACGGTACAGTAAATGGTGATGGTGGAACAGAGAACTGGTATCCAGTAGAGCAATGGCAATCAAACTATAAATGTATAACGATGGCCAATACATTTCTTGAAAAATCTGAGCGCGCCGAAAAGGCTGGTGTCTCTGAAAAATATTGAATCAATACAGAGGAGAAGCTTACTTTACAAGAGCTTGTAAATATGCAGTACTCGTTTCTTTCTTTGGTGATGTTGTCTGGCTAGATAAGAATATTTACATTGAAGAAGCCTTCCAAAAAGGACGTACTCCCAAAAAAGAGATTATACCTTTAATTTACCAAGACTTCGACAAAGCAATTTCTATGTTACCAGTATCTTATACCGGTAACTCGACACAACGTTTCACAAAAGGTGCTGCATTAGCCATGAAAGCACGTTTTGCCCTTTACATGGGTGATTGGGAACTTGCGGCCGAATCAGCTAAAGCGTGTATGAATTTGCAAGCTTATCAATTACATCCCGACTTCAGCGACTTATTTCTGATGAATACCAAAAATTCCATAGAAAGCATTCTTGTATTCCCACGTTCCGTGCAATACAACATTCTATACGATGCTACTGCCACAAAAAATGAGCTGCCTAGAAATGCTGGAGGATACGGTTCGTATGCACCTCTTGGGACTTGTTGGCTTCGTTCCTCTGTACAGATGGGTTGCCCATTGACGAGTCACCTCTTTTTGATCCCCACAATCCTTTCAAGAACCGTGACCCCCGTTGTACTGCCACCATTGTAGAATTTGGAACCCGCCATTGTAGCTTTGACTTTGATCCTCATCCCGATGCATTAAAAGTAATGAACTACAAAACCGGTAAAATGGTAACCAACCAAGATACCCGTGCCAATGCGCAATACACCTCATTCAATGCATTGCTATGGAAAAAGGGTATTGACGATTCTTGGGTAGATAACAAACAAAAAGTGGAAAGTGACTATATTGAAATACGTTACGCAGAAGTATTGTTGACTTATGCAGAAGCCATGATTGAACTGAACAAGATTGACGAATCTGTATTAGAAGCCATCAATAGTGTACGTGCCAGAGCATACGGAGTGAAATCTTCTGAAACAGACAAATATCCGGCAGTAACAGCACGTGACCAAAAGTCCTTACGCCAGACAGTCAGACTGGAACGTCGCGTAGAGTTTGCTAAAGAAGGACTCCGCTACATGGACCTCATTCGTTGGAAATTGGCAACCAAAGCTCTGAACACCAAGAACTACGGCATTCTATATCCTGCTGACATATTAAGAGACAAAGTTACATCAAAAGGACTGTGGTTCTGGCCTACTACACCACAGATAGATGAAGATGGAATCGCAGACTTCTCTGCTATGGAAAAAGAAGGCTTAATCCAAGTACTTTCCCAGCGCAAATGGGACGAACGGCAGTATTTATGGCCAATCCCCACATCTGAAATCATTATTAATGAAAACATGAAACAGAATCCAGGGTATTAACGGTTAGACATTATAGGTAAAAAGATTGTGAATAAAAGGATAAACAAACTGTAATGAAAGGACTGCCCCTGCAAATTAGAAATCCAGGGCAGCCCTTTTATACCGTTTCCACAACAAAATAAAGAACCGCATATTTATGAGAAGAATTATATTGATTTTAAGTCTACTGTTCTGTAGCCAGCTTATCACAGCCTCCAATCTATTGATAGAAGCAGAAAGCTTTGACCAAAAAGGAGGATGGGTAGTAGACCAGCAATTCATGGACCTTATGGGGTCACCCTATCTAATGGCTCATGGAATGGGGGTCCCGGTTGAGGATGCTTCCACTACCATATCTTTTCCCGAGAGCGTACATATTATGTATATGTACGTACCTATAACTGGACTTCTCCTTGGCATGATGGCAAAGGACCAGGAAGTTCACTCTAAAAATCGGTAATAAAAAGCTGCCTATAGTTTTAGGGGATGAAGGCAACCAATGGATGTGGCAACCGCCGGAAAAATTTCAGTAAAGGCTGGGAATAGTAATCTAACATTAAAAGACTTGACCGGTTTCAATGGCCGTTGCGATGCTATTTATTTTACAACAGAAAAAGAGCAACTACCTCCTAACGAAACTGTACAACTGACAGATTTCCGTAAAAAGATGCTGGATATTCCAGCCGAACCGGAGCAATACTCCTATGATGTGATTGTAACTGGTGGCGGTATAGCCGGTATGTGTGCAGCCGCAACCGCTTCCAGATTGGGATGCAAAGTGGCATTAATCAACGACCGCCCAGTACTTGGCGGCAATAATAGCTCTGAAGTCAGGGTTCACTTAGGGGGCAATATCGGAGTAGGCCCCAATTCCGGACTGGGACGTATGATAAGAGAATTCGGACATTCTAAAGAAGGAAATGCCAAACCTGCCGCAAACTATGAAGATGAAAAGAAGGAGCTTTTTATCGCCAATGAAAAGAATATCACCCTTTATGCCAACTACCGTGCCATATCTGTAAAGACCGATGGCAACAGAATAGAATCTGTCATCATCAAGCATATAGAGAATGGAAAAGAAGTGGAACTGAAAGCACCATTGTTCTCCGACTGTACCGGAGACGGCACCATCGGGTATCTGGCCGGTGCAGACTACAACATGGGACGCGAATCCCGTGCCGAATACGGAGAAGAGCTGGCACCGATTCAACCGGACAAAATGACAATGGGTTCATCCGTACAATGGTACTCTGCAGACAAAGGTAAACCTACCCGTTTCCCTATTTTCTCGTACGGTCTGCAATTCAATGAAAAAAATTGCGAAAAAGTGACGATGGGTGAATGGAAATGGGAAACCGGCATGAACTTCAATCAAATCGACGACTTCGAACGTATACGTGATTATGGCTTAATGGTCATCTATTCTAATTGGAGTTTTCTGAAAAATGAATTAAAGGACAACAAGAAATATAAGAACCGCGCATTGGACTGGGTAGCCTATATTGCCGGAAAACGCGAGTCACGCCGATTGTTGGGCGATTATATTCTAAAGCAAGATGATATAGATAAAAATGTCTATCACGAAGATGCCTCCTTCGTCACAACCTGGAGCATCGACCTGCATTTCCCGGATTCGCTCAATGCATCACACTTTCCTGATGCGCCTTTCAAAGCAGCAACCAAACACATCCATATATATCCTTATGCAGTGCCCTATCGCTGCCTATATTCCAGAAATATCGAGAATCTTTTTATGGCGGGCCGCAATATCAGTGTTACCCATGTGGCACTGGGCACTGTCCGCGTAATGCGTACCACCGGAATGATGGGCGAAGTTGTCGGGATGGCAGCTTCCTTATGTAAAAAGTACAACACCACTCCGAGAGGAGTATATCAGAAACACCTACCGGAATTGAAAGCACTGATGAAAGAGGGAGTAGGAAAAAAGAAGGGATTCCCGATAATCAGAAGTTCAATGAACAAAAATTATTAAAAAAGCCTCGTATATTTGCCATTGAAAAAACAAGAAGTAAGAAACACGTTGATACTACAATTTAAGTATTAATAAAACACGCATATCATGAAAAATATTCTAACATTATTATTTGTCCTTTTCGGAGGATATTCGTTACACGCACAAGATACCTGCTACGGCTTTCTGAGAAATGACACTTTAACCATCGGGAACAATTTGGTCGAACGTACCTTTTTGTGGAACGGGGGAAATATCATAACTTACCGCCTGACCGACAAGAGTAATGGAAAATCATGGAAGAACCACAGCCTTACTCCAGATTTCAGAGTAACGAAAGATTTGCCGCAACCATCAAACGGTTCACTCAAAGTAGTTCCCGTAAAAGAGACTAAAATATTTCCCGCTTATCTGAAAGTAGAAGTTTCTTTCAGCCTGGAGAAGCTAGATATAAAACGGGTATATCGTATTTATGATGATTGTCCAGCCATAGCCTGCGACACCTATTTAAGAGGAACAGTAAACAGTATTTTCGGAGGCAGAGAAGTTAGTGCAGCCGACCGGAAGAATATTGAATTCGCCGAAGACATGAAATCTAAAGAAGTAACCGCTGTACTAGACCAGTTCCATTTCCAAGGACAACATTGGCACGCTCGCAGCGTGGAATTTTCCGATGTGACCGACTGGCACAACAACCTGGTTTTCGAGAAAGAGATTATTTCCTACCGCAAACTGGGATATCGCGGCAATCTGCTGTTTGCCTTTAATGGCGAGGACAACTGTGGCATCTTCTTTTTAAAAGAGGCTCCCTGCTCTTCGGTACAATTAGCCTATCAAGGAAAGGATTTTCTGACTGATTTCGGAAAGTTTACAGTAACCGGTCTGGGCATTACCGAGAAAGACGTGACTCCCGACCGTTGGACCAAAACATACGGATGTGTATTGGGAATATACGGAGAAGATGAACTGAGCCGCCTACAAGCGCTTCGTTCATATCAGAAGAATATACGTACTTACCGGGCCGACCGCGACGAGATGATTATGATGAACACCTGGGGAGACCGTAGCCAGGACTCAAAAGTAAACGAATCCTTCTGTTTGAAAGAACTGGAACGCGCCGCCCGTCTGGGAATCACCCATTTCCAGATTGATGATGGCTGGCAAATAGGTAAAAGTCCTAATTCAGCTGTAGCCCGCGGTTCATTCAAGAACATTTGGGACAATAAAGACTACTGGAAACCCGATCCGCAAAAGTATCCACGTGGTTTGCATCCCATCGTAAAGCGTGGCAAGGAATTAGGTATTGAAATCGGTCTTTGGTTCAATCCCAGCATACAAAATGATTTTGCCGATTGGCAGAAAGATGCGCAAGCACTCATCAGCCTCTATCGCGAATACGGCATCAAAATATTCAAGATAGACGGGCTCACCATTCCCAGTAAAGAAGCCGAAACAAACCTGCACCGCTTATTCAACAAAGTGCTGGAAGAGACGGACGAGGCAGTGATTTTCAACCTTGATGCGACAGCCAGCCGCCGCGGAGGCTACCACATGTTCAATGAATATGGAAATATCTTTCTGGAAAACCGTTATACCGACTGGCAGAACTACTATCCTTACTGGACTTTGCGTAACCTCTGGATGCTTTCCAAATATGTTCCGGCAGAAAAGCTGCAAATAGAGTTCTTGAACAAATGGAGAAATACGGATAAATATAAAGGAGAAGTCTTCGCTCCAGAAAACTATTCATTTGAATATCTGTTTGCTACGACTTTAGCAGGACAGCCGCTTGCCTGGATGGAAGGTACCAATCTACCCGAGGAAGCATTTACATTACGAGAACATACAGAAGCCTACAAGAAATTTCAGCATGACATGCATTCCGGCACTATCCTACCCATAGGAGATGAACCATCGGGACGCTCTTGGACCGGCTTCCAGTCTCTAAAGAAAGATAGAGGATACTTGATTGTGTACCGTGAAAATCATCCAGAAGGGACTACAGAAGTCGAAACCTGGCTGCCAGAAGGTGTCACAGTAAGATGTATCCCATTGATGGGACACGGCAAAGCGATGACAGCAGTAACCGGAAAGAAAGGAAGGCTGGAAATCTCTCTGCATCAATCAATGACTATGTTGTCTACAAGTATGAAATTAAAAACAAACGCTAAAATAAAGACTGACATGAAAATCACAAGGAGTATACTCTTAATCGCCTTCTTGATGCTGTTTTACCGAGCCTTCGGACAACCTGCCGAACGGCTGATTCGGATACAGATCACTCCCAATCATACAGACTGGCTATATAAGCCAGGCGAAAAAATAAAATTCAGCATTACGGTACTGAAAAACAACGTACCAATTCCTGACACAGAAATTCGGTACCAGATTTCAGAAGATATGATGAAGCCTCACAAAGAAGGCATATTGCAAGCTGAAAAAGGGACAGCCACGGTGGAAGCCAAAACAATGGAAAAACCTGGCTTTCTCCGTTGCCAAGCCTTTGTTAAATATGGAGGACGTGAATACCAAGGGATAGTAACCGTTGGAATCAATCCAGAAAAATTAAAACCTATCACATCATTGCCCGAAGACTTTCTAAATTTCTGGGAAACAGCAAAACTCCAGGCTCAAAAGACACCAATGGATGTACAAATGACCCTTGTACCCGAACGTTGTACAGAGAAAGTGAATGTATTCCATGTGAATATACAGAATTATGAATCCCATACACGCTTATACGGCATGCTGGCTATGCCTAAAGCAAAAGGTCGATATCCCGCAGTTTTAAAGCTACCAGGTGCAGGAATACGTTCTTATGCCGGAGATGTGGAACATGCTGCCAATGGCTGGATTGTTTTCGAAATAGGAATACACGGTATTCCGGTCAACATGTCAGGACCGGTATATACCAATCTCTATATGGGAGCATTAAAAGGGTACCACACGTTCAATCTGGATAATCGGGATAAATACTATTATAAACGTGTATATCTAGGCTGTGTACGTGCCATTGACTTTATTTATTCCCTACCACAATTCGATGGGAGCAATTTGATAACATTCGGCAGTAGCAAGGAGGAGGATTGTCCATCGTGACAGCTGGACTTGATTCACGTGTCAAAGGACTGGTAGCCTTTTACCCTGCTCTTTGTGACATGGTCGGCTATATACATAACCGTGCCGGAGGATGGCCACACATGTTTAACAAGCAAGAAAATCAGACTGCAGAAAAGGCAAATACAGCACGTTATTATGACGCAGTTAATTTTGCACGCCAAATAAAAGTTCCCGGATTCTACTCATTCGGATATAATGATATGGTCTGTCCACCCACTACTACCTATTCTGCCTACAATGTAATTCAAGCACCCAAACAAATATTAGTATCCGAAGAAACGGCTCATTATGCCTACCCAGAACAATGGGCAGCCGCATGGAAATGGGTCGCTGATTTCTTTCAACAAAAAAAATAAAAACTATAAGAATCATGAGAATACTTTTTTTTTTATTACAACACTGCTTTTCATCATCCCGAACATGTTCGGACAAAAGGAATATCGTCTGAACTCACCGGACGGCAAGTTGGAGGTTACCTTATATATAGGTGACCGGATCACTTACGAGCTGACGGAAGAAGGGCATACATTGGTAGCCCCCTCTCCCTTATCAGTACATCTGGATAATAGGACAGTCTGGGGTAACGGCTCCCATCTTAAGAGAGTCAGTCATCGCCAGGCAAATGAGGTGATCCTCTCCTTTCTACAAACGCAGTGAAGTAAGGATGTCTATAATGAAATGACGTTAAGTTCCGGGAACATTTCAACCTCATTTTCAGAATGTACAATGAAGGAATGGCATACCGGTTCGCAGCGACCGGAAACAGACCGTTCAAAGTTACAAACGAAGAAGCCGCCTTCAACTTCAACAAGGACTACAAATCGATTGTTCCTTATGTAAAAGATGGCGATAAACAACCGATAGAAGCCCAGTTCTCCAACTCTTTTGAAAACACCTATACACATATAGAGCTATCCGGACTGAACCCCCAAAGACTGATGTTTACCCCCGTAGTAATAGAGCAGGAAAACGGCCGTAAACTTTGTATTGCCGAATCCGACGTGGAGAGCTATCCGGGCATGTTCCTCATCAACAGAAACGGGGGAACAGCACTCACTTCCGCTTTTGCCGCCGTCCCCAAAACAAAAAACAAGGCGGGCATAACCAACTGCAAATATTAGTCACAGAGCGTGAAAACTACATTGCTTCCTGCCAGCCGAAAGCCAAACTACCCTGGCGCATCATTGTTGTGGCAAGAAATGACAAGGAGCTGGCAGATAACGATATGGTTTATAAGCTGGCTGCTCCATCACGCATGAAAGACATCTCATGGATACGTCCGGGCAAAGTGGCCTGGGAATGGTGGAACCATTGGGGAATCAAAGGCGTGGATTTCGAAGCTGGAATAAACAATGAAACATACATGCACTATATCGACTTCGCTCCCGGCATGGCATCGAGTATGTGATTCTGGATGAAGGCTGGGCTGTCAACCTCAAGGCTGACCTTTTCCAAATTGTACCGGAAATTGATTTAAAAAAGCTCACGGCCTATGCCAGGCAAAAGAATGTAGGACTCATCCTTGGGCAGGTTACCATGCCTTTGCCCGCGACATGGAACATGTATGCAAGCACTATTCCGAAATGGGCATCAAAGGATTCAAGATTGACTTTATGGATAGGGATGACCAGGAAATGGTAGACTTCCACTACCGGGCTGCCGAAATTGCCGCTAAATATAAGTTGATGGTAGACTTTCACGGCACGTACAAACCTACCGGGCTGAACCGCACTTATCCCAATGTCATCAACTATGAAGCCGTTCACGGGCTGGAACAGATGAAGTGGAGTGACATCCATACCGACCAGGTAACCTACGATGTCACCATGCCATTTATCCGTATGCTGGCCGGACCGGTGGACTATACACAAGGCGCCATGCACAATGCCAACAAACGGTGTTACCACTCCTCAATGGATACCCCAATGAGCCAGGGAACCCGTTGCCGCCAATTAGCTGAATATGTAGTATTTGAATCACCATTGAACATGTTGTGCGACAGTCCCACCAATTACGACCGTGAAGAAGAATGCACGGAATTCATCGCTACCATCCCTACCGTTTGGGAACAAACAATAGCCATGAACGGAGAAATTGGAAAATACATTACAATGGCGCGCAGGAAAGGAGATGTCTGGTATGTCGGCTCCCTAACCAATTGGGATGCACGTACTCTGACACTGGACCTTTCTTTCCTCGGTGCAGGCAGATGGAAAGCGGAAATGTTTCATGACGGAGTGAATGCCAACCGCCTGGCTTCCGACTACCAAAAGACCGTCACAGACATTCCTGCATCCCGTAAACTGACCGTCAAAATGGCACAAGGAGGCGGATGCGCATTGAAAATATACAAAGAATAATTCATAGGCTTTTTAAACGTTAACTGATACATACGATTTATGAAAATTAAAAGATTAATGATTACTTGTTTGCTCGCAGTGTCTGTACTGGGAGGCAAGTCACAAGCACAAGACTTATTGTCCAATGTTTACGGACGCGATTACCAGCTACTGAATGGGAAGTGGGGAGCCATTGTAGACCTTTATGACCAAGGAGAAAGGATGCAGGTGTACAAAAACAGAAAACCTCAAGACAACAAGCAATTTTATGAATACTCTTTCGACGGAGGTTTGGTCCTGAATGTACCTGCCGATTTCAATTCACAAATGCCCGAGTTGAAATTTTATGAAGGAACAGTATGGTACGGACGCTCTTTCGATACCCCAAAGACTGACGGCAAACGTTTGTTTCTCTATTTCGGTGCGGTAAGTTACCGTAGCAAAATATATCTGAACGGGGAGAAAATAGCCAGTCATGAAGGCGGATTCACTCCCTTCCAGGTGGAAATCACAGATAAGGTAAAGCAAAAGGACAACTTCCTGGTGGTGAAAGTCAACAATACCCGCACCACGGATGCCATCCCTGCCATGTCCTTTGACTGGTGGAATTACGGCGGCATCACACGCGATGTAATGTTGGTAAGCGTTCCACAAAGCTACATCAAAGACCATTTCATCCAGTTGGACAAGGTACAATCCAACCTGATTCGTGCCAAAGTAACCTTATCCGAAGCAAAGCCTGGCATCAACGTACAAGTCGCCATCCCCGAATTGGGCATCAGACAGAACATGACTACCGATGCCAACGGAATTGCCCAGGCCACTATCAAAACCAAAAAACTGCAACGTTGGTCACCGGATGCTCCAAAGCTGTATGATGTAACCATCACTTCGGAAAGTGACCGGCTCAACGAGCAAATTGGTTTCCGTAACCTTTATGTAAAAGGTGAAGATATCTATCTGAACGACCAGCCATCTTCCTGCGCAGTATCAGCTTCCACGAGGAAATTCCGCAACGCCGCGGGCGTGCCTTCTCTGAAGCGGACGCAACAATGCTGTTGTCCGAAGCCAAAGAGCTGGGTGCCAACATGATTCGTCTGGCACATTATCCACAAAATGAATATACTGTCCGCCTAGCAGAAAGAATGGGATTTCTTTTATGGGAAGAGATACCTATCTGGCAAGGGATTGACTTCAAAAATACCGCTACCCGTGAGAAAGCAGGCAGAATGATTAAAGAGATGGTGATGCGCGACAAAAACCGTTGTTCCGTTGCCTTTTGGGGGATTGCCAATGAAACAGCCACTTCCGCCCCGCGCAATGAATTTCTGAAACACATGAAACAATGTTGCCTGGACATCGACTCAACCCGTCTGATTACGGCCGCCTTCGATTTGGTACGCTTCAACCGCGAAAGCCGGGACTTTGAGATGAATGACTCCATTATCAACATCCTGGACATGGTAGCCATCAACAAATATATGGGATGGTATCATGACTGGCCACTGGCTCCGGACCAGGCTGTCTGGAATGTAGCTCCCGGCAAACCTCTTTTCATTTCCGAGTTCGGAGGCGAAGCGCTCTATGGCAAACATGGCGACGCGGAAGTCAAGAGTTCTTGGAGTGAGGATTATCAGGCACAACTCTACAAGGACAATCTGGAAATGTTTAAGCATATCCCCAACCTGCGCGGAACATCGCCGTGGATTCTTTTGGATTTCCGTTCTCCCTTCCGTTTCCATCCACACCAGGGAGGGGAATGGAACCGTAAAGGACTGGTTTCCGACCAGGGACAACGCAAAAAAGCATGGTACATCATGCGTGATTACTATAACCAAAAGAAAACAGAACAATGAAGCACAAAATAAAACACTACATGCTGCCCTCCTCCTGACCTCTATGGTCTGGAGCGGCATGCCCAAGAAAAGAATGAAATGGACTTGTCTGGTGAATGGGCATTCCAGACAGATGTCATGGACTTCCGGAGAGGTTCACTGGACGTACGTTACTGCCATCGCCTGCAGGAAAGCATCGTTCTGCCGGGAATTACAGATGACTATAAAATAGGCTACAAATCTCCTTACCGCCACCTGGATAGGCTGACCCGTGTCTACGAATATATGGGCCCCGCATGGTACCAGCGAGAAATAGAAATTCCTGCGGCATGGAAAGGCAAACGCATTTTCCTCTATTTTGAACGTACACACTGGCTCAGTTCGGTATATGTAGGCAAAGAAGAAGTGAGTAAAATAGACTACATCAGTATTCCCCACAACCACGAACTGACCCAATGGCTACATCCAGGCAAAAAAGAACTGATAACTTTCTGTATAGACAACCGCTACCAGTACGATACCCATAAATGGACCATGCCCACTCCGAATTTACCCAAATAAACTGGAACGGAGTATTGGGCGAAATTAAGCTGGTAGCTGTAGACCCAGTCTATGTAGATGACATGCAGGTCTATCCGGACATCAAGAACAAAAGCATCAAAGTCAAAATGACTGTCCGCAACTGTACAGAACATACCGCCAGCGGCAAAATATCCTTCCACGTGTCAGGAAAGGACTATAGACTACAAAAGGAAGTACCAGTAACAGTGACCGATTCCATTACTTATATCGAGGAAGAAATGTTTTTGAGTAAGGATATCCATTTGTGGAATGAGTTCCATCCCAATCTTTATACGTTGGACTGTAAGTTGACTTCCAGTGTAGAGGGCCAATCCTATGCGCATGAGAAAAGCACAACTTTCGGTATGCGCGAAGTAGAGGCTGGTGAGGACCATATCATCCTTAATGGCGAACCCATACACCTGCGCGGTACCGTTGAAAACGCAGTGTTCCCCAAGACCGGCTATGCTCCCGTGGACGATGCCTCTTGGGAACGTGTACTCCGTATCCTAAAAGAATATGGTATGAACCATATGCGCTTCCACTCCTGGTGTCCTCCTGCCGCTGCGTTCCGTATGGCAGACAAGCTGGGTGTCTATCTGGAGGTGGAAATGCCGATGTGGGGTAAAGATGCCCAACCCGATGAGAAGCGCTGGAATTTCTTCCGTCGCGAGCTGCGGGGTATCTTGAAAGAATATGGGAATCACCCTTCCTTCATTCTCTACTGTAACGGAAACGAAATTACCGGCGATTTCAGTTTCATAGAAGAGCTTACCGCCACAGCCCGCCAGTTGGATAACCGCCGTCTATACAGCGGTTCCACAGCCCGCACACGTGTCAAATCAGACCAGTTCTACATTACCCATCAGACTACCAAAGGACACATGGCTATCTACGAAGGACGTCCTTATACAAACTGGGACAAAAACAAGGAACTGGGAGTAGGCCTGCCCATCATCTCGCATGAATCCGGACAGCGGTGCATCTATCCCAATTTCGAGGAAATAAAGAACTTCACCGGCCCCGTACAAGCGCGTAATTTCGAGATATTCCGTGAACTGCTGGACAAAAACCACATGCTCGACCAAGCACATGACTTCTTCCGTGCTTCTGGAGCCTTGACCGCCATAGAGTACAAGGATGTCATAGAAGCCCAGTTGCGCACTTATCTGAAAGGCGGTTTCCAATTACTGTCTCTGAATGATTTTACCGGACAAGGATATGCACCGGTAGGCATTCTCGATCCTTTCTGGAATACCAAAGGCTCATCACACCGGAAAAGTGGCGCGAGTTCTGTGCACCGACTGTTGCGTTGCTCCGTTTCGACAAACGCACACTTTACAATGATGAGGTATTTGAAGGAAAAGCGGAAATATACAATTATGGACCTACCCTATTGAAAAACGCAAAAATCAATTGGAGTATCACCGACAGCAACGGTAAAACCCTTAAGAGCGGAAAACTGAAAACACAAACTGTCGGAAAGAACGGGGTATTTCCACTTGGCAGTTTCAGTTATGCATTGAACAATATCACTGAACCACAGAAGCTGACGGTCCATCTTTCTGTTGCACACGTAAAAAACAGCTGGGATATCTGGGTATATCCCCGTCATAGCAACTTAATGCAGTCCACTAGTGAAGTGCTCTACACCACAGTATTCGATGAAAAAGCAAAACAACACCTTGCCGATGGCAAGAAAGTGGTACTCTGCCCCAAACCTTCCAAAGTAAAAGGTCGTAAATCCGTGTTCCACAATCACTTTTGGAATCCGATAATGTTCAAATGGCCTCCTATGACCATTGGCTGTCTGATTCATGACGACCAGCCTATATTCGAGCATTTCATAACTTCCTACCATACTGACTGGCAGTGGTGGGACATTCTGGAAAATGCCAAGGTTATTGAGATGAAAGATGCTCCGGCAGCACTGCGGCCTTTCATACAAGTAATAGACCATTACGACAATAATGAAAAGCTCGGTATTGGTTTCGAAGCAAAAGTGAAGAAAGGCAGTCTACTGGTACTGGCCGTAGATACCCAGAAAAACATCAACGAACGTCCTGCCACCCAGCAATTGCTGGAAAGCATTGACCGCTACGTAAAGAGTGACAAATTCGCTCCACAAATTACCGTTGACGAGTCCTACATTGAATCATTCTTAAAGAAATAAATAAAGGAAATATGATGAAATTATTCTTGCTTTGGGCTCTTTTGTTGCTGCCGGTCGGACCGGCAGCAGCACAAGAGATAAAAATGTCACAAACAGCTCCATTGGAACAAGTTTATGGAGAAACTGTAGAAGATGATGCCTTACTGCCCATGAATGAGCTGGATATGGATTTTGGCTATGCCCTCTATGAGACAACCGTTGATGTGGAAGAGGAGAATCCCACACTAACTATTGAAAACGTACGGGATTATGCTGTGTCTATGCAGACGGCAAACTGCAAGGATATTTAAAAGATAGCAGTAAAAGCTTGAAAACCAATCTACCGATAGGTATACACAAACTTAGTATCTATACTGAAAATATCGGACGTATTACCTATGGTCCTGAAATTCTGGACAATTCAAAAGGTATCTACGGCAGCATAACATTGGGAAAGACAGATTTAGAAGGCTGGAAGATGACCCCATTGGAAATTAAGGAATGCGATGTGGCCGGAATAACTTTCAAAGAAGGTACCTCCTCCATCCCTTGCTTCCGTAAAGGTGGTGTCACAGTAAGCAATCCGGCACAAGAGACCTTTCTTGACGTGTCTGGCTGGGGAATGGGAGAAGTCTGGATAAACGGGCAATACTTGGGTGCCTACTGGGAAGAAAATACAGAAAAGACCCTGGAGATACCTGCTGGTGCTCTGATAGCAGGTAATAATGAAATAGTGGTATTTGAACTAAAAAATAACGAACAAGCTTCCATGACACTAACCGATAAGCCTATTTTCAAATAAGCCCTTGCATGTACTTGTTTATATTCCTTAAAAAAAACGACCTTTGTGTAGGAGCAGATTCCGAAAAACGTGTCTTATTTAATGAGAATAGCATAATTATATATATCATGAAGAAACTAACATTTATCAGTTGCCTCCTTTTAAGTGGTTGCCTGGCCGGAGCAATGGCTGCAAACAAAAAGCAACCCATCTACAAAGATGCCAAAGCTCCCATTGAGGAGCGTGTGAATGACCTGGTCAGCAGAATGACACTGGAAGAAAAGGTACAACAACTCAACCAGTACACTTTGGGGCGGAATAACAACGAGAACAATCGTGGTGAGGAAGTAAAAAAAATTCCTGCCACATTAGGCTCCCTCATTTATTTTGATGAAGATGCCAATCTGCGTAACGAGGCTCAGAGAAAAGCAATGGAAGAATCACTCTGGGTATCCCCATCCTTTTCGGATACGACGTCATCCACGGGTTCCGTACCATTTATCCCATCTCTTTGGGACAAGCATGTTCTTGGAATCCCCAATTGGTAGAACAAGCATGTGCCGTTGCCGCCCAGGAAGCACGCATGTCCGGGGTAGACTGGACTTTTTCCCCTATGATTGACGTGGCAAGAGACGGACGCTGGGGACGCGTTGCAGAGGGCTATGGCGAAGACCCTTATACCAATGCTGTATTCGGTGTCGCATCTATCAAAGGATACCAAGGTGAAGACATGTCCGACAGCAAGCGAGTAGCCGCCTGCCTTAAACATTATATCGGATACGGCGCTTCTGAAGCAGGACGTGACTATGTTTATACGGAAATCTCCAATCAGACTCTGTGGGACACCTATATTCCTCCCTATGAAGCTGGCGTAAAAGCCGGTGCCGCTACTTTAATGAGTTCATTCAATGACATCAGCGGTACTCCCGGAAGCGCCAACCATTACACGATGACAGAAATTCTGAAGAACCGTTGGAAACACGACGGCTTTGTTGTTTCAGACTGGTCTGCAGTACCGCAACTTATTGACCAAGGCCATGCTGCCGACCGCAAAGAAGCTGCCCGTCTGGCTTTCAACGCCGGCCTGGAAATGGACATGATGGGGCATTGCTATGACAAGCATATGGCAAAGCTGGTGAAGAAGGTAAAATAAGCATGCAATTGGTGGACGATGCAGTGAAACGCGTGCTCCGTATCAAATTCCGCCTTGGACTTTTTGACAATCCCTACACCCCGACATCTACAGAAAAAGAGCGCTTCCTCCTTCCACAAAGCCTGGCTATTGCAGAGAAACTGGCAGAGGAGACCAATTGTTCTACTGAAGAATGAAAACAAGGTACTCCCTCTGGCAAACGGGAACAAGCCAACTATCGCCGTCATGGGGCCTCTGGTACAAAACAGTGCCGAGCTCCTGGGGTCATGGTATGGACATGGACATGCAGAAGATGTCCTCCCCATCAAAAAGGCGCTGGATGCAGAATTTGCAGGCAAGGCTGAACTGATTTATACCGAGGGTTGTGGTTTCGACGGTAACGACACTTCCAAATTCAGTGAGGCACTGGCTGTAGCCCGGAAAGCAGATGTCATTCTACTCTGCATGGGTGAAAAGAAAAAGTGGAGTGGCGAAAACGCATCGCGTTCCATCATAGAACTGCCTGCCATTCAAGAGGAATTCATTGCTGAAATGAAGAAAGCAGGCAAACCGATTGTTCTGGTACTGGCTAACGGACGTCCTTTGGGACTCTCTAAAGTGGAACCTCTCTGTGACGCTATCGTTGAAATGTGGCAACCGGGAGTACCTGGCGGTAAACCATTGGCAGGTGTCTTGTCCGGCCGGGTAAATCCTTCGGGCAAGCTTTCCATTACTTTTCCACGTTCCACCGGACAGATTCCAATCTATTACAATCAGCGCAAAACAGCCCGTCCACAAAGTGGCAAATATCAAGACATCTCCTCTTCCCCACTGTATGAATTCGGATACGGCTTGAGTTATACCACCTTTAATTATGGTAATATCAACTTGCCCAAAGAAACCATCAGACGCGGTGAAAAGTTGGTAATGGAAATCCCAGTCACCAATGTAGGCAAACGTGACGGTGCAGAAGTGGTGCATTGGTTTATCTCAGACCCATTTAGCACGATTACCCGTCCATGCAAAGAATTGAAGCACTTCGAAAAGCAACTAATTAAAGCAGGTGAAACACATATATTCCGCTTTGAAATAGACCCGATGCGTGATCTTGGTTTTGTAAATGCCAATGGTGAACATTTCCTTGAAAATGGAGAATATTATGTAATAGTGAAAGACCAGAAAGTAAAATTCACGGTTATAGATTAATCTTCTTTTATATTGCAGGCCATCCTCCTTTCATCCTTCTAAAAGACAGATGGCCTGCAATTTCTATTTTAGAACAAATAAGTATACTGTTCTCCTAAAAATTTCTTGATATGCTTCAAGCTTTGGTTATTTGGGCCTCCACCGTCTTGACAGAAATCCCCATTTCCCCGGCAATTTCTTGATTAGTCTTCCCTTCCTCCCTACTTTTGCGATAAACCTGCCCACATTTGTCCGGAAGGGAACAAACAGCTTCTTCAATCAATCGGTTCAGTTCTTCCATCTCCACCGAAGTATCAGCCGCAAGAGCATATCCATATTCTTCTCCTCCCTCGATGGGAACCGTATCCTTTTCATCGCGTAAAGCATTCAGGCAACGATTGCGTGCAGACTGGAAAAGATAAGCCTTGAATGAGATTTTAAGAGTCAAGTCGCCCTACCCTCCCACAAATTCATAAAGATGGAAAGGGCCAGTTCTTCTATCTCCTGCTTGTCTCTCAGATAAAGGGACATGAAGCGGCAGAGTGAAACAAAATAAGTATCGAAAAGGTGCTTGAAAGCCTTCTCGTCATCTTGTTTGATTAACTGTAACAATAGGATATCATCTTCTGCAGGCATATCGAAGTTATATTAGATAAGGCTTCTTGAGCGGCAAAGATACTAATATTATTTGTTCCTCGAAATTTATTAAAAAAATAATTGGAATTGGAATAAGGGTTAAACCCAAGTGATGTGTCATATAAGTGAAGGCCTATAAAAACATCATGATCATGAAAAAAAGTGTTCCTTGGAATTTAATCATTCCTAAGTTGAAACAGGAAATTTCCGCAGACGAAGAGCGGCAATTGGAGACTTGGTTACGCAGCAGTAACAACGAAGCGTTATTCAAGGAATTGCAACTGTTATGGGAAAAAATTCAGGCAAATGTAGAAAACTACACGCCCAATACCGAATATTATTGGAATGAACTTGTCAACCGTATGCACGCCAGCGAGCCTAAGCAGACTGAAAAACCTGCAAAGAAACGCTTCGAACTGAAACGGATATACCGCTACGCAGTAGCTGCATGTATAGCTGTTGCCATCGGTTGCTCATTCTACATAGGATTCCTTAACGGACAGCCTGAAGCCATGCCGCAGTTATACTCTAATTTGTCGGGTAAGTCTAAGGTTCTCCTTCCTGACGGAAGCGAAGTATGGATGCATACAGAGACCTCTTTGCAATACGGATCACAAATGAATAAGGATGAGCGTATCGTAAATGTAACTGGTGAAGCTTACTTCGATGTAGCACACGATGCTGACAAACCTTTTATTGTGCAGACAGAAGGTATGCGTATCGTAGTTCACGGAACCAAATTCAATGTCGATGCATTCCCCGGTTCGGAAAATACATTGGTGAGTTTGGTAGAAGGTCCGTCTCTTTGGAAACCGAGACAGAGAACCGTTTCCTCAAACCGGGCGAAACAGCTACTTTTAATCGGAAAACCCTTACACTTAAGGTAGAAAAAGATGATGTACATTTTGCCTCTTCGTGGGCAAATACACAACTCGTATTCAGAAACCGTTCATTGGGAGACATTTGCAAACTGCTTTCTAAATGGTATCGGATAAAGATAGACGTGGATCCTACATTATCCAATAAATATTTCTATACGTTTACGTTGCGTAGCGAACCGCTGGACGAAATACTCCGCATCATGGCACGCATCCAACCTATGAAATATACCTTTAACGAAGAGAATGAGTTGACAATTTCGTTTGCAGACACAAAACAAAAAGTAAAATGAAACAGTAACAAAATTAAAAACTTATGCCAAACAAACAAATGAGAAATGCACATTATTTAATAATTAACGAAAAGTAAACACCTACATTAATCTTTAAATTTAAGACAATTATGGATATAAGAAAACAACTCATCATTCTTATACTGGTACTTCTATGTGCCCCGGTTTCTGCACAAAAGAAAGAGAAACTGATCACACTGAAGTTCACAAATATCCCATTATCAGAGGCTATGCCAAAAGTGGAAAAGCAAAGTGGATACACTTTCTTCTATGAATCGCAGCAAATAGACATCAAACAGAAAGTCAGCTTGAATGTTAAGAATGAAACTATTAATAAGACAATAGCAGCCTTATTGAAAGGGACCAATGTTAAATTTGAAATCGACGCAACACACATTATTTTATATACCGGAAAGAATAACAAGGCAATATCCGGACAACCACAGAACATCTCTGGTACAGTAATTGACGAAAGTGGTGAACCGATTATCGGAGCAAATGTCATGGTGGAAGGAACCAGTACTGGTGTCATTACAGATCTTGACGGAAAATACACAATCAACGCACCGGCAGGGAGTAATCTCAAAATCTCCTATATCGGTTATGTAACACAGACTGTAAAAGCTGGTAGAAACAGTACCGTAAAGTTAGTGGAAGACAGTAAAACACTGGCAGAAGTCGTGGTAATCGGCTATGGTACACAGCGTAAGTCCGACCTGACCGGAGGTCTGGTATCAGTAGACCAGAAGAAGCTGAACATGATAAATAGCAGTAACTTGATGGACCGTCTTGCAGGACAAATCCCGGGCTTAAGCGTAACTACTGGTGATGCGAAACCGGGTGTAGACCAAACCCTCCGTGTACGTGGTGAAAACTCATTAAGTGCTGACAATGCACCGCTCATCGTATTGGACGGTATTCCTTACAACGGTTCTTTGAGTGATATTGACCCAAACATCATCGAAAGCCTTAGTGTCTTGAAAGATGCTTCCGCAGCAGCTATCTACGGCTCACGCGGTTCCAATGGTGTCATCTTGATTCAATCAAAGAAAGGCAAGAAAGGTGCACCCCAAGTTACATACAAAGGGCAGTTCAGAATGTCGCAACCCCAACAGACCATTGATGTGATGACTCCAGACGAATACATCACATTTAAACAAGACATTGCACGCCTGAAAGATGGATGGAGCGGTGACAATTGGCTCCTGAGAATATTCTGAGTGCCAGCGAACTTATAAATTACAAGAAAGGCGTTACAAAACGACTGGCAGGACTATATTTTCCGCAATGCATTTACCATGGAACATCAAGTAGGCATTTCCGGAGGTACTGAAAGCACCACTTATATGGGGCAGTTTCCTATCTGGATCAAGAAGGTGTAGTCTACAACTCCGCCATGAAACGTTACAATATCAATTTGAGTGTCACACAAGTATTAAATAAATGGCTGACTATCGGTATACAGACCCAATTTATTCAAAGAGATGGCGGTGGTATAACCCCGAATATTGAACATGCTGTAAAGCAAAGTCCTTATGGTATCTACAAAGATGAAAACGGCAAGTATTATGAAGAACCTATGGACCAATCTCTGATTATTAACCCGATGGCCAATGTCAATGCCGATCAAGATCAAACAAGACGTAACTTCTTCATCAACACCTATGCTGACATTCTGTTGCCGGTAAAAGGTCTTTCAGCCCGTACAACCTTTGGTTACAACTATCGTAGCGACTTTACCGGCACATACTATGGCCGTGACACCAAAGACGGTAGAACAGCCAGCGGAAAAGCCAGCATCAACAATGAACACTACTGGGATTACACTTGGGAAAATCTGCTCAAATATAATCGTGAATTTGGCAAGCACCGTTTCGACGCTACAGGTTTGTTCAGTGTACAACAAACTCAGAAAAAGACTTCCAAGTCAAGTGCCGAAAGTTTTGTAAACGATGATTCCAGTTATCATAACATCAATGCAGGTGAGAAAAATAAGACTGTAGGATCCGGTTTATCAGAAACCTCGATGTTGTCTTATATGCTTCGCTTGAACTATTCATATGCAGGGAAATACATGCTGACTTTGACCGGACGTTCCGACGGTTATTCTGCCTTCGGTGCAAACAACAAGTATGCATTCTTCCCGTCAGTGGCTGCTGCATGGAACATTGCTTCCGAAAGTTTTATGGAAAATGCACAAAACTGGCTGGACCAATTGAAGCTCCGCGTATCTTATGGTTCTAACGGTAACCAAGCCATCAACCTATCAGACATTGGACCGTCTGCACCTCACAAACTATATCTGGGGTGACGGTGGAGCAGGTGTCAACGGTGCTTATCTGGCCAACGACGGTGTCGGAAATCCGAATCTAAAGTGGGAAACAACCCAAACATTCAACGTCGGTATCGACTATTCATTCTTCAACGGCCGTATCAACGGTAACATTGAAATGTATGTCGCCAACACAAAAGACTTGCTGATGAAACGTACTGTTCCTATCATGAACGGCTATAAAACCATTTGGGATAATGTGGGTAAAACACGCAATAAAGGTGTTGAATTTACCTTGAACACCGTCAACATACGTAATAAGGACTTCGAATGGAGCACCGGAATCATCTTTTCACTGAACCGTGACAAGATTGTAGACCTACGTGGTGACAAAAAAGATGATATCACCAATAAATGGTTCATCGGCAAACCCTTGCGAGTTTACTACGACTATGACGTCGACGGCATCTGGCAGGAAGGTGACAAATTCACCTATACCGCAGCAGACGGTACAGAAAAAGAGATCCAAAAAGGTGCCAAACCAGGTTCTGCCAAAGTGAAAGATGCAGACGGAAACGGTTATATTGACTCCAATGACAAAGTTATCATCGGTTCAAAGAATCCAAGCTTCCTCATGTCTATGAGCAATACATTGACTTACAAGAACTTTTACTTGTCATTCCTACTGAATGGAACCTTCAAAGTTACACGTGAGTTGAACGAAGCCAATATCGGAAGTTGGAGTTACAACTTATACAACTATCTGCATAATGCCGATTACTGGACACCGGAACACACCAATTCCAAATATGCTTCTCCAGCATATAACAACTTCGACGGACACAGCTATTACAAAGACTTTACATACATCCAAATAAAGAATATCACTTTAGGATACAATTTTGAAAAGAATTTTGTAAAGAAATTGGGACTGAGCGGTTTGGGAGTCAATATCAGTGTGGAGAATCCTTATACATTCTGTGATATACGCAGCGTATTGAACTATGACAACAGTTGGTTTGCCTCTTACCCGACTGCACGTTCCTACGTACTTGGACTGAACTTATCATTCTAAACTTACTTAAATATATATACAATGAAAAATTATATATCAAAAGCAACTCTAGCTCTGTTAGTAGCTCTGTCTGCTACCGGTTGCTCTGACTTTCTGGATGAGAAACTGAAAAGTGAACTGGCTCCGGACAACACATATACAAGTTCCTATGGTTTCGAAGTAGGTTCTACCGGACTTTATGCCGAAGCACGCTCTGAATACAACACTTGGGGTGAAAACGGTGCCTTCATGCACAATGCCGCTTGCCCTTACGAAGCATTGCAGATTGCCACTGACCTTGCTACCATGGCACTAAAGACGGTTCTATCCAACCGTTCGGTTTTTTGACATTAACTCCAAATACCGGTATTGTGGGTTCCTACTGGAACTGGGCTTATAGCCTGATTGCAGGAGCCAATGAGATGTTGAAATACTCGGAAATAAACACGAACTGGGATAATAGCACAGACAAGGCGCTCTATCAGGCAGAATCACGTTTTTTCCGCGCCTATGCATACCGTACATTGGTTTATCTGTATGGAGACGTTCCTTATGTAGACAAGATTCAAGATCAGTTCAGAATCGATTTTACCCGTACACCGAAGGAAGAGGTTATTGCCCACATGGTAGAAGACCTTCAGTTTGCTGTCGAGAACCTGCCTACTGACCTGATGCCGTAAAAGTCGGCAAGCTGACCAAATGGGCGGCAGAACACTTACTAAGTGAGGTTTACTTGATGCAGGGTGATTATGCAAAGGCTGAAACTGCCGCAGAGAATGTCATCAACAGCGGATATTTCCACTTGATGGAAGACCGCTTCGGTGAAAAGGTAAAAGCAAACGGCGATGTGTTCTCCGACCTATTCGTTGAAAACAATCAAAATCGCACATCCGGCAATATGGAAAGCATTTGGGTCATGCAGTTTGAATATAACACTACTGGTGGCGGTACAAATTCCGATGACTGGACACGCCGTGCCTGGGAACCCAAATACTTCGAAATTACCGGTTTTGTTTTGGCAGACTCACTGGGTGGCCGCGGCTTGTCGCAATTGGTACCAATGAATGGTGGATTGGAGAAGATACCGGTTTCTTTGATGAAGAAGACATTCGTAATTCCGAATACAACATCAAACGTAACTGGTATTACAACAACGAGAACATGCCCGACCTTTATGGTAAAAAAGCCACGATTACAGACGAAACATGGTTTACCACCTTCCGTCTTTATCCGGCTCTGACAAAATTCTTCTATGGCCGTTCCGAAAACCTTTCTTTGACCGGTTCCTACCGTGACCGCATGAAGTTCCGTTTGTCCGAGACTTATCTCTTACTCTGCGAAGCAAGGTTGGGGTTGAACGATATTTCAGGTGCCCGCGAAGCAATCAATGTTGTACGCCGTCGCGCACATGCTCCTGAAATTACGGACAGTGAAATGACCATGGACTTCTTGCTGGACGAACGTATCCGCGAGTTGGTAGGTGAAGAATCACGCCGCTTTACCTTATGCCGTACCGGCAAATTATTGGAGCGTACCCGCAAATACAATACAGAATCGGGGCCCGTTATGCGTGATTACCACACATTATGGCCGATTCCTCAGAGCATAATCGATTCAAATACGGGTGCAGAATTCCCGCAAAACGAAGGATATTAACAGCACAAAGACAAAATAAAACACGAATAAAGGTAAAAAGATAGTTTTCAAGATTCTCATAAAGGAATTGTCCGCGTCCATTGAGAACAAAGGCAATTCCCTTAATTTTATCAATAAACAATCATGAAGATACACAGACAATTAACAGCAGCAGCCTTTCTGTTTATCAGTATGGCAATCATGCACAAGTGCCATTCAGCAAAAAGGAAGTAAAAGAGAAAATGAAGCAAGTGGCAGACTGGCAAATTTCCAATCCTAACACTGCCCACGAACACCACGACCTGGATTGGACCAATGGAGCACTTTATGTAGGTATGGTAGATTGGGCTAAACTGGCAGAAGAGGAGTACAATGACAGCACCTACTATCAATGGCTCTATAAAATAGGAAGACGAAACTGCTGGCAACCCCATCAGCGGTTGTACCATGCAGACGATATAACCGTTTCCCAATCATTCATTGACTTATACCGTAAATATAAAAAAGAGGAAATACTGGCTCCTACCCTGGCACGTACGGAATGGATTGTCAACCATCCATCCAACGGTACATTCAAACTGGAGTATGGTGACAACAAAACCCTAGAACGCTGGACCTGGTGTGATGCCTTGTTTATGGCCCCCCCGGTTTATGCCAAGCTATACCGTGAAACCAACAACCGGAAATACCTCCAATTCATGGACAATGAATACCGGGCTACCTACGAATACCTATTCGATAAGGAAGAGAACCTTTTCTACCGCGATTGGCATTATTTCGGTAAAAAAGAAGCCAATGGCAAAAAGGTGTTCTGGGGACGTGGAAATGCCTGGGTACTGGCCGGTCTGGCAGAAGTATTGCAGGAGTTGCCCAAAGGCTTGATGGAACGCGCTTATTACGAAGAACTGTTTATCCGGTTATGCACACGTATCGCCGGATTGCAGAACGAAGACGGTTATTGGCATGCCAGCCTTCTGGATCCGGCTTCTTATCCTTCTCCCGAAACCAGTTCCACCGGTTTCTTTGTATATGCGTTGGCCTATGGCGTAAATGCGGGACTCTTGAATGAAGACGATTTCATGCCAGTCATTATAAAAGGCTGGAAGGCACTGACCGATGCTGTAGATGCAAGCGGTAAACTTGGCTGGGTACAGCCTATCGGTGCCGACCCCCGTAAAGTGACGCGTGACATGACAGAAGTTTACGGTGTCGGTGCGTTTCTTGCAGCAGGATGCCAGATATACAAGATGGCTGTAGATACGGAAGCTGATTATATAAAAATCTGGCCAGACAGAAAAACCATGCAGGGAAACCCTTTAAGTGGTTGGGTTGTTTATGCAAATGAGAATGTCAGCGATGACTTCTGGAAGAAATACGACCATATCTATGTACCGGAAAAAGGAACAACCGTGAAAATCTCCGATTATGCACGCACACTCTATATCCGTACGCATTGGAGTACCTTCAATCCCGCCGAAGGAGTCTACGGCTGGGATACCAACGAAAAGTTGAAAAAAGTAATTCAAGGGGCACTCGACAGAGGTATGCGTCTCTCTTTCCGTGTAGTTGTCGACAGCCGCGACCGAAAAAATGAAGCCACTCCGGCCTATGTATTCGATGCAGGAGCCAAATACTATACAGACAATGGAAAACGCTCTCCCTATCCTGATGACCCTATCTTCCAGGAGAAATATGCAAAGTTCATAGAAGCATTTGCCCAAAAATACAATGACCCTGACCTGGTGGAATTTATAGACGGCTACGGTCTTGGCAAATGGGGTGAGGCACACACTATGAAGTACATTGACCCCAAGAACCGGGAAGCTGTGTTCAATTGGATTACAGACCTCTACGTCAAACACTTCACCAAAGTACCTTTAGTTATCAACTACCATCGTTGGATGGGTGCAGGCAAAGACTGGGCAGGTGAGGAGAATTTTGATCCCGATAGTAAACGCTTGTTGGACAGCGCTTGCGAGAAAGGCTTTTCCTTACGTCATGATGCTTTCGGAATGAGAGAGTATTACGGCCAGTGGGAGCGAAACTATGTGAAACCTTGGATTATGAAACGCCCGGTTCTACTGGAAGGTGGATGGATTGTGAGCAAGCACCCTTATCACAATGACCCGAGCGGTTACAAAACAGCCAAAGATGTGCGTATCGGAGAATTTGAAGACGGTCAGGAAGCTCATGTCAACATGATGGATTTCCGTGTAGGAGACGAAACCATGAGTTGGTTCCGTGATGCCTATCCTTTGGTTGAGCGTTTCATCTCCGAAGGAGGTTATCGTTTATATCCCGATTCCATTGTAGTTCCCAAAGAAATGAAGAGTGGTTCAAGAATAAAGATAGTACATCGCTGGAACAACTTAGGCTGGGGATATTGCCCAACCAATATACCACAATGGAACCAAAAGTATAAAGTAGCTTTCGCATTATTGAACCAAGACAATCAAGTAGTCTACTCTTATCTGGACAACAATACTGATTTATCCGTCTGGATAAAAGGCTATCCCACTTCCTATGAGTTCACTCCCAAACTTCACGGGGTAAAAAAAGGAACCTATACCTGGGCAGTAGCTTTAGTCGATACAACCAAAGGCAATGGAAGCAATGTTAAGGGGCTGGATATCTCTGCCAAGGGAACCTTCACTAATTCTGGTTGGTTAAAACTGTCAGAAGTAACTGTAAAATAAATAAGACACCCCATCGACTTTAGACAAAGTTTTTTTGTAAATCTAGATGTTATTTTAATCTCTACCTTTTTCTTAATTGATTTCTGTTCATAATAAGCCAAGTCAACTTTAACCATGGTTAAATGATAGCAATACATCTTATCCAATACTTTCCTGTAATTAATATA
>ENA-OQCK01000256-OQCK01000256.1-human-gut-metagenome-genome-assembly--contig:-NODE-256-length-31703-cov-3.531543_pt1 | contig 31703 bp, 33 predicted proteins | sample MGYA00242498_ERZ504578 | MGnify/ENA primary metagenome ERZ504578 (study PRJEB26092, sample SAMD00036229) | human gut metagenome | host: Homo sapiens | study: EMG produced TPA metagenomics assembly of...
CGTATCTCTCGCCACAAGGTTGAAAATGTTTCCTTCATCCACATACAGCCCTATCACTATACTATCCGAAAGATTTGCCAGCTCTCCCTGAATCAAATATTCGTTTGCCGGAACTGTTGCTTTCCGGTCGGATGTACAATGACACATCATCACCAGCACCACCGCCAATAAAACCGGAACAATTATATATTTTCTCATATATATCTTTTTATGGTATGTACCGGATTACAATGCTTCCCGGAATATCTCACCCACCGTTGGATGAGGGAAGACAATCTTCTTCCATTGCGCCGCCGTCAACCCAAGTTCAATGGCCGTTCCTGCAAGGGTTATTATCTCTGAAGCCGGGTTACCCAACACGTGCGCTCCAATCACCCGCTCCTGTTCATCCAGCAACACCTTGCAAACCCCGTTCACTCCTTCGTTCTCTGCTACAAAACGACCGGAATAAGCCATTGGGAGCTTTATGACTTGACAAGTAATGCCTTTTGCTGAAGCAGATTCTTCCGTTTCACCTACCCCGGCAATCTCCGGATTGGTATAGACAACCCCCGGAATGGCACGATAGCTCATAGTGTCTTCTTTTCCCAAAATAGAATGCACGGCCACCTCTGCTTCACGAACGGCTGTATGAGCCAGCAAGGAGAATCCGGTCAGGTCACCGCAAACATAAACACCAGGCACGGAGGTCTGCATCTTCTCATCCACTTTGACAGCCCCACGTTCTGTCTTTTCCAAATTCAGGTTTTCGAGCCCGAAACCTTTTGTCACAGGACGACGGCCGACACTCATCAACAGCTTCTCCGCTACCACACTGCCACTTCCTTCCGCATTCTCATAAGAGACAACAGCAGCTCCTTCCGTCTGCGACAGGCCGACAACTTTCGTACTAAGCAGGAATTTAATGCCTCGCTTTGCATATTCCGCACGCAACAGAGCAGAAAGCTCCTTATCCATTCCGCCGAGAATCTCATCCAGCATTTCGACTACCGTCACTTGCACGCCCAAGCTATTGAAGAAAGAAGCGAACTCCATTCCTATCACTCCGCCACCGACAATGGCCAGAGAAGCGGGCAGTTCTTTATTATCCAACGCGTCCCGGTGCGTCCAGTAATTCACCGTTTCCACTCCGGGAATAGGGGGAATAAAGGTTTCCGAACCGGTGCAAAGTATCAGGTTCTCACCTTCGTAAGTCTCCTCACCGCAGCGGACTGTATTCTTATCTATGATTTGTGCTTCTCCCGATACTATCGCGACATTGTTCGAAGCCAACTTCGCCTTCACCCCCAATACCAGTTTACGCACCACTTTGCTCTTACGGACAATAATCTTGGATAAATCAAAAGAGACTTCGGATACGTTTATCGCATACTTCGACGCGTGCTTTGCACTATCATAAGTTTTTGCCGAATAGAGCAGAGTCTTAGTCGGATGCATCCCTCGTTCAGACAGACACCGCCCAGATTGTTCTTTTCAATCAATAATACACTCAAACCGGCTTTGCCGGCAGATTCGGCAGCCGTATATCCCGCAGGACCACCGCCGATAATAATCACTTGGTATTTCATAGTAAATAAATTATTTAGTTCATTTTCTTTTCAATCAGTTCAACAAATTCCCGTTCTTTGACAGGCATGACGGAAGCAAACTTGTCTTTCCCATACTCTATCAATATGTAATCGGTCACCGAGAAACTCCCGAATTTCATAGAACGGTACCTTTGTATAGTCGTAATTTCGGAAATAGGAATTACCTTCTTACGGATAAAGCGTCCACGGGATATTTCAATATTTCCGTTCGTAGTGACCGTATAGGCGGTATGTATAATCTGTTCGATCACTACAATCAGCATGAGCATAAACAGCACAGCCGGCAAGATATATTTACACCACAAAGCACCGACGGCATTTACAGTAAGCACTGCCAAGAGGAAATACTGGTACCAGGCGATGCGGGCATGAAAAATTCGATTCATTTTGTCAGATTTTTGCCTGCAAGGTAGCAATTTTATGAATTAGTGACAACGAAAAGTACAACGAAGTAACTTATTTTGTAGCTTTGCGGTGAGAAATAACAAAATTATGGTAAGAAAATTCGATTTCCTCGTTATCGGCTCCGGAATTGCCGGTATGAGTTTTGCGCTGAAAGTGGCGCACAAAGGTAAAGTTGCTCTTATCTGTAAAAGTGGGCTGGAAGAGGCCAATACGTACTTCGCACAAGGTGGGGTAGCGTCTGTGACCAACCTGCTGGTAGACAATTTCGACAAACACATTGAAGACACCATGAACGCCGGCGACTGGATCAGCGACCGTGCCGCAGTGGAGAAAGTAGTGCGTGAAGCTCCCGCACAAATTGAGGAACTAATCAAGTGGGGAGTGGACTTCGACAAAAATGAGAAAGGCGAATTTGACCTGCACCGCGAAGGGGGACACTCTGAATTCCGTATCCTTCACCACAAAGACAATACGGGAGCTGAAATACAGGATAGCCTGATCAAAGCCGTGCAACGGCATCCCAATATCACGGTAATCGAGAACCAGTTTGCTATTGAAATCCTGACCCAACATCATCTGGGAGTCACCGTTACCCGCCAGACACCGGACATCAAATGCTACGGTGCTTATATCCTCGATCCGAAGACCGGAAAAGTAGATACCTATCTTGCCAAAGTGACTTTGATGGCCACCGGTGGAGTAGGAGCCGTCTACAAGACCACAACCAATCCGCTAGTCGCCACGGGAGACGGCATCGCTATGGTTTACCGCGCCAAAGGTACGGTGAAAGATATGGAATTTGTACAGTTCCACCCCACCGCCCTTTATCATCCGGGTGACCGTCCTTCTTTCCTGATTACGGAAGCAATGCGCGGCTACGGTGGCGTACTCCGTACTATGGACGGCAAGGAATTCATGCAGAAATACGACCCGCGTCTCTCGCTTGCCCCGCGCGACATCGTGCACGTGCCATTGACAACGAGATGAAGAATCGCGGAGACGATCATGTTTATTTGGACGTCACCCACAAAGATCCAGAAGAAACAAAGAAACATTTCCCCAATATCTACGAGAAATGCCTGAGTCTGGGCATCGACATCACTAAAGATTATATCCCGGTAGCTCCGGCCGCCCATTATCTCTGCGGCGGTATCCTGGTAGACCTGAACGGACAGTCTTCTATCGAGCGTCTATACGCAGTAGGAGAGTGTTCTTGCACAGGACTGCACGGCGGTAATCGCCTGGCTTCCAACTCTTTGATTGAAGCGTGGTATATGCCGATGCAGCTGCCAAGCACAGTCTGCAAGTCATCGACCAATATTCCTACAACGAGAACATCCCCGAATGGAACGATGAAGGTACCCGCTCACCGGAAGAATGGTACTCATCACACAGAGCATGAAGGAAGTAAATCAGATTATGAGTACGTATGTAGGTATTGTCCGCAGCGACCTTCGCTTGAAACGTGCCTGGGACAGACTGGACATTATCTACGAAGAGACTGAAAGCCTGTTCAAACGTAGTGTCGCTTCCAGAGAAATCTGTGAATTGCGCAATATGGTGAATGTCGCTATCTGATTATGCGCCAGGCAATGGAACGCAAGGAAAGCCGCGGATTGCATTACACGATAGATTATCCGCACGCAAAGAAATAATTATGAAAACATTAGCTCAACTCTTTATTTCTTTGTTCTGTATGATAGGATTAGCTTCCTGTTATACAGGCATCCCGCTAAAAAGTGGGAAATCCGAGAACAACAGAACCTACGAAGTAAGTTATCTGTTTGAGCACGACGGAATAAAAGTCTACCGTTTTTTTGATATGGGAAACTATGTATATTTCACCACACGGGGAGATGTAACTAGTATCAAGAATGATTCGACAGGAGAACGGACAATTACCATTTACAAAGACAGTATCCGAAATAAATAGAAAATGAGGCTGATTAACAAGTCAGCCTCATTTTTCTTTATCCAATTAATCCGGTAGACGCGGATTAATAGTTTTCTTTCTTCACTTCGAAATATGCTTGCGGATGCAGACAAGCCGGACAAACTTCAGGAGCTTCCTTACCTACGGTGATGTAACCGCAGTTACGGCATTGCCATACCACTTCGCCTTCTTTAGCGAATACAGTCATATTTTCGATATTGTTCACGAAAGCCAGATATCTTTCTTCGTGACCTTTTTCAGCGATAGAGATGTTGCGGTACATAGCAGCAATCATCGGGAAACCTTCCTGTTCTGCTACATCTGCGAAGTAGGATAATCCAGTGACCATTCTTCATGCTCGCCGGCAGCGGCAGCGCGAAGATTTTCGAGTGTAGTACCGATTACACCGGCCGGATAGCTGGCAGTAATTTCAACCATACCACCTTCCAGAAACTTAAACATACGTTTTGCATGTTCTTTTTCCTGATCAGCCGTTTCAGTGAAGATAGCAGAAATCTGTTCGTAACCTTCCTTTTTAGCCACACTTGCGAAATAAGTGTAACGCATTCTTGCTTGTGATTCTCCTGCAAATGAAGTCAACAGATTCTTCTCTGTCTGAGTTCCTTTAATACTTTTAGCCATAATTCTAATCTATATTTTAATTGGTAATTACAACGTAACTTGTCGTACTATTTATAACGCAAATATAAGCGAATTGTTCGTAATAAACCGACTTTTCTTTATGAATAAAAACTATCAGTTCATTGATGAAGTCTATCAACAGACAAATAATATGCTGGAGAACATACTTATTTCGATTATTTTATATAATTTTGCAACCTCTACTTTGCAAAAAGGTCAGATTACACGTATAACAACTCATAAAAATGAAGCTATTTGAATTTAAACCCAAACTGGTTTCTTGTCTGAAGAATTACTCGAAAGAAACGTTTATGGCGGACCTAATGGCCGGCATCATCGTAGGTATCGTGGCACTTCCATTGCTATCGCCTTCGGTATCGCCTCGGGAGTATCGCCCGAAAAAGGTATTATCACCGCTATCATCGCCGGATTTATCATCTCCCTAATGGGAGGTAGCAAAGTCCAGATCGGCGGCCCGACAGGTGCTTTCATCGTTATCATCTACGGCATTATCCAGCAATACGGTGAAGCCGGACTGATTGTAGCCACGCTCATGGCAGGTGTACTGCTTGTATTACTGGGAGTCTTCAAACTCGGTGCAGTCATCAAGTTTATCCCTTATCCTATCATTGTCGGATTTACCAGCGGTATCGCCGTTACTATTTTCACTACTCAGATTGCCGATATTTTCGGTTTATCTTTTGGAGAGGAGAAAGTGCCGGGAGATTTCGTCGGGAAGTGGATGATTTATTTCCGTCACTTCGATACGGTCAACTGGTGGAACACTATCGTGAGCGTTGTCAGCATTATTATCATCGCCATTACCCCCAAGTTCTCAAAAAAAATTCCCGGCTCACTGATAGCAATTGTCGTTGTCACTGCTGCCGTCTATCTGATGAAACCTTCGGAGGAATCGACTGCATCCAGACGATAGGAGACCGTTTCACTATCAAATCGGAATTGCCTGACGCTGTCGTGCCCGCCCTAGACTGGGAAGCTATCAGGGAATTATTTCCGGTAGCTATCACGATTGCCGTATTGGGAGCTATCGAATCATTGCTGTCCGCCACGGTAGCCGACGGTGTGATTGGCGACCGCCACGACTCCAACACAGAGCTTATCGCGCAAGGCGCGGCAAATATCGTAGCCCCTCTGTTCGGAGGTATCCCCGCTACCGGAGCTATCGCCCGTACCATGACGAACATCAACAACGGTGGCAAGACACCGATAGCCGGAATTATTCATGCAGTAATCCTGCTCCTGATTCTGCTTTTCCTGATGCCGCTAGCACAATACATCCCCATGGCATGCCTTGCCGGCGTGTTAGTCATTGTATCTTATAACATGAGCGGCTGGCGCGTATTCAAGGCTTTACTGAAAAACCCGAAATCAGACGTCACTGTGTTGCTTATCACTTTCTTCCTTACGGTCATTTTCGATTTAACCGTTGCTATCGAAATAGGATTAATCATTGCCTGCGTTCTCTTTATGAAACGCGTAATGGAGACAACCGAAATCTCTGTCATCACCGACGAGATTGACCCGAACAAAGAATCGGACATTGCCGTGCACGAAGAGAACCTCATCATCCGAAAGGCGTAGAGGTATATGAGATCAACGGCCCTTATTTCTTCGGTATCGCTACAAAGTTTGAAGACACCATGGCACAACTGGGAGATCGCCCGAAAGTACGTATCATCCGTATGAGAAAAGTTCCGTTCATTGACTCCACAGGCATACACAACCTGACCGTGCTTTGTGAAATGTCGCAGAAAGAAAAAACAACTGTTATCCTTTCCGGAGTAAATGATAAGGTACATAAAGTGCTGGAGAAATCCGGCTTCTATGAACTGCTGGGAAAAGAAAACATCTGCCCGAACATAAATATAGCGTTGGAAAGAGCGGAAAGCATTGTAAAATAGCGATGTTTATCAACTAATTACAGGAGATATATACCGTGTATATCGGGCATATAGATCCAACGTATTGGACATATAGATCCAATGCGTTGGGTATATATGCCTACGTGCCGGATCTATATGTCCAGCACACACGGCATACAAGCTACTTAAATCAAACATTATTTCACCAGACTTCAAGAATAATCCGCGCTTATACATCGCTCTCAACAGTACTGGATCAATAAATGGTACGATCGTTAGAAAAACGATAAGATTATGCCTTATCACAATTCAGGATTGAATACATCTTCATATCCACAACGACGCCATTCTTCACCGCATTCTTTCTCAGCGTTCCCTCCAACTGAAAGCCGCTTTTCTCAAGGATACGACAAGAGCCGATATTATGTGCGAAAGGCTCCGCAAAGAGCCGGATGATATCGGTATTGCGAAAGATATACTCACATATCTGTCTGATGGCACTCGTTCCAAGTCCTTTTCCCCAATAGGGTTCTGCAATATAATAACCTACTTCAGCCGTTTTCGAATGTATATTGCTCTGACGGAACGCGGCTATACTTCCTATTGCCTTGTCATCTACAGTAATGGCAAATGAAAAAGTAGTTTCCGGATCGGCAACATTCATCGCTTGTATGAACTCTTTCGCATCCTCCGCCGTATAGGGGAAAGGAATGCCGTCTCTCAAATTATCAAGCACTTTCTTGTTATTCAGCGTCTCTGCAATGTCATTGGCATCTTCTATCCGCCACCGACGTATTCTACATTCCATACAATCTTTACTATTTGAGGTTACACTCCTTGCTAATACGTCCGTAAAACTACGAAATAAATCCTAGACTGATATAAAGAGCCGATTCTATTTTTTCTAAAAAACAGAGCAAACAGTAGAGTCGGATTTTTATTTCCAGCCTCTACTATTTGCTCCCCTAACCATTTTACAAGAAAAAATAGATTGAATGATTCAGGAATGCTGCTTCTATCACTAGAATTGATGCATTCTCAGTTCCTTATCAACCAATATTCCGTCTTTCAAAGTCAATTCAAACTTCACTTTACGTTTCGCTTTCAGCTTCAGGACAAACAATTCTTCCGAACCATCCAATGCTTCCTGCTTTCCTATATTGACAAACGTAGGATAGAGCGATTTCACTCCATTGGTATGCAAGCGGTCGTAAGTCAGGTTTTCCATTGCTTTCATATTCAGCGGCTCTACACCAACGAACTCAAAGTCATTCTGATCGTAAGGCAATGCAAAGCTAAGTGCATTCACAGCTTTCAGGTCATTACCCTTCACGCGGATTTCAACGATTTCATCCTTCTGATAGAGGCGTTTCGGGGTGCTGATTGATAAAGAGCCCGATACTTTAAGCGTATCTTTTCTACCGACACCACCTTCGAGCTGAGTAGCTACCACGCTGATATCGTAAGCGTCTATCAGATCATTCATGTTTATATCCCCTTTGCTGATATATCCTTCATAATCAGAATCTCCACGGCGCAAGCCCGTGTAATTCATATAAGAAGTCAAGTCGTTGCGGTCGATCTTACCGTCATTGTTGATATCTCCCTGCAAGTAGCTGGCTGTTCCAGGCACTTTGAATACGTACAATTCGCGGCCGGAACCGTAATTTCCTACACCTTCCGTAACGGCAAGTTTGATATAGCGTGCAGTAGGACGGGACTCGAAGCTGAATATCTTCACATCACCGTTGCGTTTCCAATCGAATGCACCCGCCTCTGTCCAATGTTCCTTATCCATGCTATAATATACCGTACCTTTCAATAATGTACCGTTACCCGCATCAGTACGCGGCAAGTAGTGGAACTTATCCAGTTGGTTCACCGTCTTGAGGTCGATAATCAGATCAAGCGGCATTGCATTCACACGGTACTTCGTATGCCAGTTGTCTCCCGATTCGGCAAAGTCGAACAAACGGTTCACTCCGAATCCTCCTGAGAAGCGGCAGTTGATTCACCTTCAATTCCGTGAATAGCAAATTCCAACGGATTGGCCTTCGTCGTTACCTGAATAGTTGCCCAGTCGGAAACGCCGTCTTTATTGACAGCACGTACTTTGAAAGAGTACGGAGTTTCTGCATTCAGCCTTCAAACAATAAATAAGTATTGCGGATAGTCGTATAAAGCATACCGTCGAATTCGATTTCATAGAAATCTGCATTAGCGACCTTATCCCATGTCGGTTTCAAGGTGTATGCTTCGCGGTTTTCTTCGGTCACTTGTGCATTCTGCGGCATGGTCAAAGTACCGGTAGTCACACGGTAACGATCGGCAGGCGCAAAACGGAAACCGTCTACGTTCAGCACAACCTGACTGACCGTAATGTCGGCAGAAGCCAGTTTAACGCGTAGTTGCGGATTCTTTGTAATGACCACTTTCTCAAATTCACTGCCTTTAGTAGCGAATTTATTCAGGTTGGGAGTAGCTTCATACCAGTAGACGTTCTCGCCTTTCAGGAAATCTTCGGCCGTAGTTACTTCCATAAGTTTCACCGTTTTCTTGTTCACCTTAGCGACAAGTTTCTTCGGTTTTTCGGTAACATTGATACGCAATTCCGTCTTTTTATCCTTCACAAAACCGTCAAAATTTCCGGCTGTCGGATGAATGGTGATAGTAAGACGGTTCTTCTTGTCGTTTACGTCCGATTCAATCAGGGTAGATACTGATTTATTCCGGCGGTAAGCTTCCGTTACACCGTCATCATCATACTCTATGGTTTCAGTGTGCCCGTTCGGGTAGAACTCATAAATACGCAGAGACTTGTCTATCTCGCTAACGTTATTATGAGGGTTGGTCATCGGAATGATAGAGCCATTCTTCACAAATACAGGAAGTTTCCAGATAGGAGTATCGAAGTTGTTGAGAATACAGTTACCTTCGTACTTCTCGCCACTGAAATAATCAATCCAGGAGCCGGCGGGCAGATAAATACCGTCGCGGATATCATTGCCTTTCTCATCAGCCTGGGTTTTCTGATAAACGGGAGCTACAAGGAAATCCGTACCATACATATACTGGTACTGAGTAGCCGTTCCATGCGTATAAGCACTGGGATAATCCAGGAACATCGCACGGATAAGAGGCATTCCGTCTACCGCCTCTTTGGCAAAACTATATGTGTAAGGCATCAATCGGATTTCAACTTCAAGAACATCCGGTTTATGGATGTGGCCGGTTCGCCTAAAGCATGGGGGTACTTCTCATTGGCGCCCCAGCCGTCCATATTCAATTGCATCGGACTAAATGTTTTCCATTGAAAATCACGTATATTGACTGTTTCATTCTTGCCACCGAAGATTCCGTCCATGTCCGAACAAATGTTCGGTTGACCGGAAAGGCCGGAGCCTATATAAGTAGGGATATGGAAACGAATATATTCCCACACACCGCCTGTCTGGTCGCCCGACCAAATTCCGGCATAACGTTGTGTGCCTGCCCAACCGTCCAAAGAGATAATGAAAGGACGTGCATCATTTCCATAGTAAGGCATAATACGGCCTACGTCAGCCACACCGTTCAACCCGAAGGAGTATCCGGCACCTACCCACGCTACGTCTGTTTTCAGTACACGCACGCCTGCATCACGAACCTCTTTCACAATATCACGTTGCAGCAAAGCACTTACGCCTTCCTTCGGATGCAAGTCTGACTGTGTCCAAAGTCCGATCTCCACTCCGTTTTGACGGGCATAATCTCCCAGACTTTTCAAGTTGGCAATGTTACCGTCCAGCGTTTCGGTCTGTCCGTATCCTGCACCGTAACCGTCGTTGGGAAGCAGCCAGCCGAGGGGCATGTCATGGCTCTTATAGCGGTCGATCACTGCACGAGCGGAGAACTGATAGTTGTTCTTTTCACCGTTCAGAGATTCTTTGATACCACCATTGTCTTTCTGACTTTCTTTGTAGCGTTTTCCATCTTCAAAAAGAATTCCTTTTTCATCTTCTTTCCAATAGTCACGGTTGTAGGCATTCAAATGTCCTTCGTAAAAACCAAATTTGGGGAGTAAAACAGGATTTCCCGTCAGTTGATAGAAGTCGTTCAGCAACGCAACGCTCCATCGTTAACCATATAAAAAATATCAAGGTAGGAAGAATTGTGAGATAGTTTCACAACATTTTTTTCCGTTGCGCCAAAGTCATACTCACCTTTTTTAAATGTATACCACATCATTCCGTAGCCGTTTGTCGACCAATAGAAAGGGGTAGGGGATGCTACGCCGCCGTCGGTCCAGCTATTCTGATTCTCGATAGCAATGACTTTGCCTTTATGAGAGAAGCGTCCGTTCTGTACGCCGCCACCGTAGAAGTACTCATCCGGCTGCTCTTTCAAAGTAACAGTTACTTTCTTCGGTTCGAATACCACAGGAGCAGTTTCATCAATGACACAGGCATTTGTTCCCAGATTGATGACCTTCATCAGCCCTGTCTGTTTATTCAGTTCGACCCGGACTTTTCCGGTAGCCAATGTTATAATGCCGTCCTTTTCATCTATTGCCAGATTGGATACTTGACGACGAGGCTGGTCTACAAGTATCTGTGCCTCAGGTTTTGCTTCCGGGTCACGATGATTCCTCCCGAATTATCCTGAAATACACGGAAGATATTCTCTCCGTAAAAATCAATTGTCCTCCGCTGATTATTGGAGAATAACACATCGACTGTTGTCGGATTTACTTTCTTCACACTAAGAATACCCGAGGTCTGTTGAGCCGTGTTCGAAACGACATTACTCATATCGGACTTTTCAGATGCTTGTATGGAAAGAAGTGAAATCGGATAAAAGAGTAAAAACACTGCGATAAATCTAAGTTTTCGCAAACAGAAAGAGTGGTTTTTAATCATGTTTTACTTATTTAGAATTAGACATAAGACTGCTTTTTATTTCTATCTCAACTTTTGTTTTTCCAATACTTCCGCTTTATTTACGGAAATATTTCGCTAATGTATAATAAATACACACCAGTTCATTGTACCCCTATTCAAAAAGGCGTTTTTTTAAATATTCTTTGTTCTTATTACTTTTTTTCACTATTTGCCCAACTTAAACAAAGAAAACAATGGTATACAAAAAAGGAACCGACTTAGAGAAAAACATAAAGATTCAGCTTATTTATCTTTTATCAAAGCATACTTATATTCAACGATTAAAATCTAGTTTTTTTACCCGTACTCAGCTTCAGCGCTTCAAACTCATCAGTAAGCTCTTTTACCTTTTTCGGATATTTATCAGCCAAGTTATGCTTCTGCCCGATATCTTCTTTTAAATTATAAAGTTGATATTCCGTCTGTTTACGATAAGGAGGTATTAACGCCCAATCTCCTTTTCGATAGGCATAATTGAACATACCTTCAATTACCAATTCTTCCCGACCCTTTTTACTTTTACCCAGAAAAGCCTTCAAGGTGTTCCGACTATCAAGTTTATCCGGATAAGTTTGTCCCAACAGTCCGGCAAATGAAGCCAACAGATCCATCTGACAAACAAAAGCGTCGGATACTCCTGGTTTTACCATAGCGGGCCAGCGCAACATAAACGGCACACGTACTCCTCCGTCATACATCGTCGTCTTCCAACCGCGAAGAGGGCCTGCCGGACGGTGCTTACCAACCAACTCTACTGCCTGGTCCTTATATCCATCATCCAACACAGGACCGTTATCGCTCGTCAATATTACAATCGTATTTTCTGCCAGTCCCAACCGGTCCAGTTCTTTCAAAAACTCATCAACACACCAATCAGCTTCGAGAATAACATCTCCGCGAGGCCCCATACCCGACTTGCCAATAAAACGTTCATTAGGTACTCTAGCACATGCGGCTGATGCAGGCCATAATAAAGAAAAAAGGACGCTCTTTATTATCTACGACAAATTGCTTCGCTTTTTGAAGAAATAACTGTGCCATATCCTCATCCCGCCATTGTGCTGCCTTTCCCCCTTTTTGGAAACCAATACGGGGCACTCCATTCACTATCGAACCGGCATGCCCAACACTGGGATGCATTCTTAATAATTCCGGATTATCTTTCCCCGTAGGCTCTCCAGGAAATTTTCCGATAGTCAACATAAAGCGGGTCTTCCGCCTCAAGCCCTATCACTTTATTATTCTCTAAAAAAACGCAAGGCACCCGATCATTCGTAGCTGCCTGAATAAACGAATAATCATATCCAATCTCAGAAGCTCCCGGATATACTCTTTTATTCCAGTCCACATTACCATCCCCCAGTCCGATATGCCATTTTCCTACGGAACCGGTTATGTATCCGGCCTGTTTCATTACCTTAGGCAAAGTAATTGCCTCTGTATCAATAATCAACTTTGCATTCCCCGGCAATATCTTTGCATCCGGATTTGTCCAGGGATACCTGCCTGTCATTACCGAATAACGACTGGGGGTAGAAGTAGCCGCCGTACAAAATCCTTGAGTAAAACGAATACCCTCATTAGCAATACGGTCCATACCGGGAGTTTGTATTGCATCAGCCCCATAGCAACTCAAATCTCCGTAACCCAGATCGTCAGCAACAATAAGTACTACATTGGGGTGTTGTTTATCTATAGATTTCTTCTCCGGTTGAAACTGTCCGGCCAACAGGGTAACAGGCATCGAAGAAATGCCTGCGAACGCATAAAAAGTCAAATTCAAGTTTTTCATATTTATTTATGTAGTTATTTAAATGTTTTCAAGTTGTTTTTCAGTCTCTACAAGACCTCCGGATATTTCTCATTTACTATTTTTTCCTCTTTGTAGTCATTAAAATAATCTCCGACAACATTGAGATATGCCTCTTGCTTCTCTTTTCTTCTCTGCCACACCCGGCAAAGCTACTAACAAAAGAGCAACACATACAAATGATGTTCTTTTAATATTATAGCTTCTTTTCATGCATTCCTCAAATTAAAGCCTTCACAAACCAATTCTTTCTAACGTTATTTCTTCACCCGCCCGTGTTTTTAACTCAAGAACTCCATTCTTTTCAGTAATCTTCTTCTTTTTCCCAGCAATCCTGAATTTTCCTTTAAAAGGATTGACCAAACGCAACAAGCCTCCTTTCTCAGAAACAACTTTAACCAAAGAAGCATCTCCGTTTTCTAAACTGGCACTTACAACAAAGGCTCCTATGGCACGTAGCTTATCAAACGAAACATCTTTCCAATCGGACGGAATAGCAGGAAAAACACGGATAACTCCACTGTGACTTTGTAATAACATCTCCTGAACTCCGGAGGCAAAAGCCATATTCCCTTCTAATGTAAATGGACGATAAGTAAATCCGGACTTACCACTTCTACTTTGATCTCCATTTGCATGAAAACCATTTCTTAAACAAAAACACTCCGCAAATATACGTAAGGCCTTAGCAGCTCCGTTGCCATCAAAAGCCCGTGCCTTTAAATTTGCCAACCAACTATACGAATACCCGGTCCAACCGCCAGGCCCGTATTTATCTAATGTATTCAAACTAACATCAATAATTTGAGAATCGCTTTTTCCATAAGATTTATCAAGCAATCCTAACGGATGAATTGCTAATAAATGAGAAAAATGTCTATGAGAATGTTCGTATGGATGCCCTACAGCAATAGACAATCCCCCTTGAGCATCAAAAATAAAATCAGGTAATTCTTCCTCCAGTTTCTCCCAATGATCAGCTTCATCTTTTCGCCCTAATTCCCTAGCCAATTCAGCTGCTGCACGAAAAGCAAAACGAACCAATGCACGGTCAAAATTCGTCATCTCTCTAAACCAAGCATCCATACTATTATCTTTAAATTCCGGAGATGAACTTAAAGGTAAACTTCTTATCCCATCTTTCACTATAGTAAACTGCTCCAAATAAGTAGCAACTTCTTTCAAATAGGGATAACACCTGTCTATTAAAAATTGACGGTCCTGTGAATATTTCCAGTATAAATAAAAATGCTGGGAAAGCCATGCGGAAACAGTTGGCCTAATGAATATTGACACCATCCTCCCATCGGTTGTCCCAGTAAAGTACAAACTCCCGGAACATTCAACCCCTCAGTTCCAAAATAGGTTTTCGTATATCTCTTATTTTCCTTCAGTTGATTCCACAAAGTATGTAAATATCCGTAACTTTCTTCCAGATAATTGCCAGTATAAAAAGACCAGTAACTCAATTGTGTATTCAAATCGTGATGATAATCACCTTTCCAAGGAGGTAATTGCCCATTGTCAGCTGTCCACACAGACTGTAAAGATATCGGATACGAGTCTTTTCTAGAGATACTCCCCATTTTATAAATTTCATTGTAATATTGCTTTTCTATCACCTTGTCCGGCAATGTGACAGACGAACGGCTATAAAATATATTCCACCAATTTTGGTGAGTCTGATAATAAGCCTCTATTCCGGCATTCATAGCCTCATCCACAATTTGTGATGCTTCTTCTTTTACAAGAGAAGAGGTAACACTCCATACACCTATTATTTTTTCTCCAAACCGCTTCCATTTTACTGCAACCGAATAAGAAAAATCCCCCCAACCAGGTTGATTATAAACAAATTTATCGGATAATGCCCGTTCAACTTTTCCTTGTTCATATCCGAGTCGGAACAGACTATGTTGACTATGATCTTCAGCGGTATGTCTTACTTCTTCATTATAAGAAGGAGGAATTAATAATGGCTCAAAATCAGCTTCTACCCCTTCAAATATAAACCAACCCACAGGTTTTTGGGCATGGACAAAACAGCGTAAGGATACTCCTGATTTCCATACAACTTCACATACAGCTTGTCGTTGATATAAATGTACTTTTTCAACCTCTCCAAAATGTTCTATTGGAAACTCCAAACCCGCACCCGGAATTTTTGAAGGGCCGGGATAAGCGTTATATGGATTATCAAACCGCCTCTGTACCGGTGTATAATCTCCTTTTTGAAGCTGTTCGTACAACCAATGAAAAGAGAAGCCTTCTCCTTCTAATTCTTTAGAATGCCGCAAGTCCCACAAATCACTGCGATCTATGGACATACGCAAACGTTCTCCTTTTTGCCAGATTAAAGAACCAATAGTCGCATTTCCTAGCGGTATTGCTTCATCCCATTTTCTTGCCAAGTCTCGAAATTCCATATCATGCACATGAGTAGAAACAGTTACTACCGAAGCATATGAATCAATAGCCAATAGAAACAATATAGCAAACAACAACTTCGATAACTCATTATTTTTCACTTACTTAAAATTAGAGGTAAACAAAAGAGAATCTTAAAAATAAACAAAAAGGTTTCAGCTCATTTCCTTGTTTATCAATAGGATAAAGAGCGCCTTCTTTTTCCAACCGAGACGACATATTACGAATCATCTCCCTACATTTATCAGGAAATACAGAAGAAAGTTCTTTTTTCTCTTCCTGATCCTCTTTCAGATTATAAAGTACCGCTTTCGGTTGCTTCGGAGTCTCCGGCGAATAATAGTAAATCAGCTTCCAATCTCCCTCGCGATATACTGTGAAGTAATTGCCGCGATGAGCGTGAGGGAAGTGCATAAGGAACGTTTCAAGACGTTTTCTATTGACTTTTCCACTTAGCTGCTTCTTTAGATCGAATCCGTCTATTACATAATCGGCAGGCAGTTTACATCCGGCTACCGATAAAACTGTCGGATAAATATCCATGATCGTTCCCAATTGGCTTTGCATACCTCCGACTTCAATAGGTAATCGCTTCTGAAATTTATTACCTTTCCGGGGCTTTGCCCAACTCACAATAAAAGGCACACGCATACCACCTTCAAACTCCGTACCTTTTTTCCTCTCAATGGCGCGGAAGAACATATCCCCGTTCTTCTCCTAAAGGTGCGTCTCCACCGTTATCTCCCAAAAAGAAAATCAAAGTGTTTTCCGCAATTCCCAATTTTTCAAGTTGGTCCATGATGTCCCCCAAAGACTTATCCATGCCTTCTATCAATGTAGCAAAGGCCTTGGCCTGTTCCTTCTTATTTGGGTCTGTATAACGGGACAGAAAACGTTTGTCGGCCTGGAAAGGTGCATGGACAGCATAATGAGCCATATTCAAATAAAAAGGACGCTTTTCTTCCACAGCTTTAGCTATCTCACGGTTAGCCTCTATCGTCAGGGCTTCGCTCAGGAAAGTATCCGTACCATGATATTTCTCCAGATCGGGTACTGCTCTGGCTTTCGAACCTTTAATATGACCGTATCCCCACTCACCATAATAACTGCCGGGATGTCCTATTCCCGACCCCGCAATGTTGACATCAAAACCAAGATTCAACGGATTTTCACCCTCGCTATCCATACAGCCGAAGTGAGCTTTTCCTATATGAATCGTCTTATATCCAGCCTGTTGCAGAACTTTCGGCATGGTCGGAATATCCTTCGTCAGCCCTTTCCAATTCCAATCAGGAGGCCCGAAAGGAGTACGGTTATTACTTTCCGCATTAATCCAGTTCGTAGTGCGATGTCTTGTTGCGTTTTGCCCCGTCAACAATGAGGCTCTGGAAGGGGAACTCACACTTTGCGCATAAAAAGTAGAAAAGCAGATCCCTTGTTCGGCCATCCTCTCCATGTTGGGAGTATGATACCAATTATTTAAAGAATGCCTCACCCGATTTCCGCTCCCGTCTGTCAGAAAAGGAACGGAAGTATCCATAAGTCCCATATCATCTACCAGAAAAACAATAATATTAGGACGTTCCTGATAACCTGCTACCGTTCCCGAGGCTGCTACTAAAAGATTTAATAAAAACATAATTACATTCAATGATTAAAATTCGGTTCTCTACCTACACCTTGCCATATCCCTAAACATCCGAATATCCTATCTTATTTAGTATTCGCTTTTTCCCGTTCCAATATGGCTTTCATAGCTTTCACCTTCTCCGGATATTTTTCAGCCAGATTTTCTTTCTCACCTCTGTCCTTTTTAGATTGTATAGTTATCCTACGGCATGCACTTGACCAGTCTCAGTCCTTGTCAGTTTCATAAAAGCTGCCCCTTTATTCGGAGTAATATATTTCCAGGCTCCGTCTGAAACAGACAAAGAACCGGAAGCTTCGATCACATAATCACGTCCCTTACGATCAGTTCCCAAAAAGGCTTTCAACTGATTCTGACTGTCTACTCCGGCACCCGGCTGCATCTCTTGTCCCACCAATTCAGCCATTGAAGCAAATAAATCAATCTGAGACACCAAAGCATCCGAAGTTTTACCTTTTTTCACCTTATCAGGCCAGCTGACAATAAACGGAACGCGAGTACCTGCTTCAAAATTACTATATTTACCTCCACGCAGGTTTCCCCAAGGACGATGGTCGCCCAACAGTTCTACCGCCTGATCCTGATAGCCATCATCCACCACCGGACCATTATCACTACTCAATACAATTAAAGTATTCTCCCGCAATCCCTGTTTCTCTAATGCCTCCAGAATCTTACCTACCGTATAATCAAACTGAAGAATGGCATCTCCCCGATACCCCATTCCGCTTTTGCCTACAAAACGAGGATGCGGAAAACGAGGGACATGCACATCATTGGTTCCTACATACAGGAAGAAAGGTTTATCACTATTTCTTTCGATAAACCTACCGTTTTCGCAATTATCGTATCAGCAATGTCTTCATCCTTCCAAAGTGCTTTACCTCCTCCCTTCATATATCCGATACGGGAAATTCCATTAACGATAGCCTGATTATGACCATGATTCGGAGACGGTTTCAAATTTGTCAATAACTCCGGATTATTCTTTCCGGTAGGTTCGCCAGGAAAAGGCTTTGTATAACTTACTTCAATAGGAGCCGATGGATCATAATTAAGCACCTGTTGATTTTCCATCCATACACAAGGCACGCGGTCACCGGTAGCAGCCATTAGGCAAGAGTAGTCAAATCCCAAATCTTCCGGCCCCGGACTAACTTTCTTGTTCCAATCCTGCGTACCCGTTTTATCCCCCAAGCCTAAATGCCACTTCCCGATAGCTCCGGTCGTATATCCGGCAGACTTAAACATATCTGCAATCGTAGTTTGCTCCGGCCGGATAACCATACCTGCATCACCACGGGCAATTCCCGTATCATTTCTACGCCAGGCATAATGTCCGGTGAATAAAGAATAACGTGACGGTGTACTCGTTGAAGCTACCGCATGCGCATCCGTAAAACGAATACCACTACTGGCTAATGTATCTACATGAGGAGTCTGAACGCGATGGGCACCATAACAACTCATATCTCCATAGCCTAAATCATCAGCAATAATAAAGATTACGTTAGGTTGTTTTTCTTTTGCTTTCTTCTGTGCCTGAATCGGCGCTGCGATCAACAAAGAGCCGCTGATACTCATCCATAAATCAAAGTTCTTCATAATATAATTGTTATTGGGTTATTGTTTTTTCGCCTTTATATATGCAGGATTCAGTCTGTCGGAATATCTGCACGGGTATCTATAAGCCATTTCATCAGTCTAGTATACAGTTCTTTTGCGAGAGTCGGTTGCAAATTAACTAAATTATTCCTTTCCATTCTATCATTTTTCAAATTAAAAAGCTCCATTGACTTATCTTCATAATAATAAATCAGTTTCCAGTCTCCCGAACGGATGATGGAATATGGAGTTGCTCTAAAATCTTTACCAAGCCCCTGATAGCCTTCCAAATAAGCAGGAAAATGCCAGAAAAGCGCTCTTTGAACTTTCGATGTACCTTTCTTCATCCGACCAAAAATATTCTCGCCATCAAGCCCGTTATCCGGTATTCCACCAGTCAATGCTACTAAAGTAGGATAGAAATCAACTCCTGTTACAGGTTCTGAAACTACTGTTCCCGCTTTTATCTTACGAGGGTATTTCATTATAAGCGGAACTCTGATTCCTCCTTCATAAGGCATTCCTTTGGCTCCTCTAAGCCGGAAATTATTGGTTGCTGCCGCAGCACCTCCATTATCAGAATAAAAGACAATAAGCGTATTTTCCGAGAGTCCTAATGAGTCAATAGCATGACATAACCTGCCTACATTCCAATCCAGATTTTCTACCATAGCCGCATAAATTGCATTCGTCTGATACTTCCCCTTAGTCTTTTTCTGATATTTATCGACCAAGTCTGGGGAGCCTTTAAAGGCGTATGAACCGCATGATGCGCCATATAGAGGAAAAAAGGCTTGTCTTTTGTCTGTTCTACAAATTTAATAGCTTCACTTGTCAAACGATCTGTCAGGTACTCTCCCTCACTCCCCTCATCCAATCCCAAATGGCACTTTTGCTTTCTACAATAAGGGTAAAAATAAGAGTAAGGTGAACCAGCCCTGTCGCCGGCTATATTATAATCAAATCCCTGTGATAGGGACCGGTTTTACTGCCATCAAGATCACTACCCAAATGCCATTTCCCGATATGCCCGCACACATATCCCTGCTGTTTTAATGCCTCTCCCAAAGTAACAAGGTCTGTCCGCACATCCTCCATATTTGTAATAGGAATCAATTTACGCTTGGTTTTATCTCCTCTCGCTGAAGGACTCACAGTATATACTCCGTGTCTCGGAGTATAGAGACCTGTCATAAAACAGGCACGGCTCGGTGCCGAATTGGCTGCCGCTGCATAAGCATTATCAAAGAAAACCCCTTCAGAAGCCAGTTTATCAATATTAGGCGTCTCATAATAATCACTTCCGGTTATGCCAAGATCATTCCAACCCAAATCGTCAGCCATGATAAATACAATATTGGGACGTTCGTTCTGTGCATGTAAGGCTGATACAAACATACACCCACCAGCCAATATCGGAAAATATAAATGTCTCATCCGTCTCTTTTTTTTATGGATACTTAATAAGTTATCTATTTTTTCTTATATAAATCCTGAGCTGTTTTAATCTCATTATGCATCAACTGCTGATGATACCTATTGGTTATTTTTCGCCAGCCTTCTTCCAGCCATGAGGGTTCAATACACTCATTTTTCTCCCATTTAGCCAATTTTTTCGCCAGTTTACGATACAAATCCGGCTCTTTGTTTATCAAATTATTCATCTCTTCAGGATCTCTTCGGATATTATACAATACAGAATCAACCCATGAGTGATGATTAATTTATAATCTCCCGAACGAATAGCACGTGTATCCATTTTACGCCAGTATAACACTTTATGGGGTTCCCCTTTTTTACCTTTCAGGTAAGGTAGTAATGATACACCGTCCAATCTATTACGTGTTTTCGATATACTGGCCGCATCAATAGCTGTCGCAAAAATATCCAAAGAAGAAACCAAACCATCATAAGGCTTGCCAGCAGGAATTCCATTCTTCCATACTACAAAATAAGGCACACGATGTCCACCTTCAAATTTATTTCCTTTGAAACCCTTCAAAGGATAATTTGAAGACTGATTGGTAGTGGCTCCTCCGTTATCACTTAAGAAAAAATCAATGTATTATCAAATTTCCCACTATCTTTCAGTCCACGAATTACAGTGCCTACGCCCCTGTCGAGTGCATAGGTCATTGCAGCTAGTTTTTGTCTCGGATGCCCTTCAAACTTAGCCATATCTTCATCGGTTGCTTGCATTGGAGTATGCACCGCATTATAAGCCAAATACATCATGAAAGGCTGAGAACTTTCATTTATAAACTCAACCGCTTTTTCACTGAAAGCATCAGTCAAATACTTCTCAAATTTCACTTGCCTGTCATTCAATAACAGGTTACGTTCATCACCGGGACGGTCACTCTTTTTTTCATTATAAAAATAATCACGTCCCCCCGCTTTCATACCGTAAAACAAATCAAATCCACGATTATTAGGATGTTGTTCATCCCTACTTCCCAAATGCCACTTACCAATAGCAGCAGTACGATATCCATTCGTTTTAAATACTTCCGCAATCGTTTCTTCTTCCAAAGGAAGGCCATTAGTACGGTCCGATAAGTTACATTCATAGCCGAACCGATGTCCATAACGCCCTGTGATAAGACAAGCTCTTGAGGGACTGCTTACTGTCGCAGCCACATGAGCATCGGTAAATACGACTCCCTCACTGGTTAAAGCATCAATATTAGGAGTTTGCATCTCTTTTGATCCCATAAATCCGAAGTCATTATAACCCGCATCATCAATCAAGATCACCAATATATTCGGATTTTTATCAGTTTTACTTCTACCGCCGAGACGGTCTGAATGTCACCGGAAACTAACAATCCGGGAAGACATATATACTTTAATATATTCATACTTTTCTTTACATATAAATTTATCTTGTACCACAAACCAAAGTTCTTTTACCATCAAGAGACAGCTTCAATACGAGTAGCCCCTTTGGGATAACGAATAAATGTACTTGAATTATCTATAGTTCCTGTACCGACAATACAAACTTCAACTAACTCATTACCAGCATACGTTTCAAATGCTACGACATTTTTCCACACCGAATGAGAAACTGTTTTCGAAAGATTACCATTAGATACCCCTTGATTAAAAACTCCTTGTACAGAAAGTTGTTTTTTATATGTATCCAGACTATTTCCAGATATATAATAAATAACAGGAGTAGGTACCGGAGATTTACTCTTACCATAGTTTTCTATCTCCCCTACCATTTCTTTCGTTATCGTTATTTGCTTTGCCGGCCCATAATCCCCGACTTTCATATTAATCTCCCGCAGTAATCCCATCTTTTTAAAGAAATCGGTCAAATTCATCTCTGATGCATCCATCGCACGTTTCATGAAATTTACATATTTTTCGCCATAAGTATATACCGAATTATTATCGTGAATAGCTGCCCAATGTACATCTGGCCAGAAATCAGGTTTAGACCACGGAGCATCTTCTGTTAACATAAAAAAGAGAGATAATTGCCAAAGAGGAGCCAATGAAACAAACGGATCAGCACTATAATATTCACCTTTTTCAGGGTCATTAACAAGTCCGCCTTCATGTGTCAAATACGGTTTTTCTTCACAATTGCATCATTCAAATAGGCATTAAAACGATCGGCAACTACTTTATCATTATAACCTTGCCTTTTAAATTCAGTATGCTCCAAACGACAAGCAGCATTATTCATCTGATACATGGCTTGTTGCGCATAAATATTGTTTGTTACTTCCGCCCAACCGGCTCCTTTCATTTGAGCCACTTGATTGCCATGACCAAATTCATGCCCGAATACCCAGATATTCTGAAGAAAAACTCCTTTATCAAGCATAGCTTGTTCACTATTGGGAAAATTAGCACAAGTGCCATTCCAATTAGGGGATCCTCCCCATGAACGCACACCCAACATACGATTTCGGGGAACTGCATTGTTTTAACTAATCCCATCATCATATACTCTATCTGCATTAGTTCATCATGCATATTCATTATACTCATAATATCATCCGGACAATAAGTATTAAATGCATTAACTGTATTTATCAATTGAACACGTTCACCTAAAACATCCAGCATAGCATTAGTTACATTCAAACGTTGGACACATATATTCGCTAAATTAAGAATACGTTTCCAATCTTCATTGGTATGTCCGGCACGTACATCCCAAAATCCTATTTCATTACCGTAACATACATGTACTTTTACGGCAGGTTCATATACTTCCATATCTGTCCAATACTGTATATACCCTGTACCGTCTACTGTCGTTATTATTGTATTTAAACCACTTTTTAATCTAATAGTCTGATTTTCGCCTCCTTCACGCCAATCCTTGATATATAAGTTTAGGGTCTTATCACCTATCTCGTCTCCTACAAATATAATATACTTCTTATCCTTTTCAAAAATAATCCTGTCGGATTATCGCAAATACTTCTTTACCAATTGTCAACCCTTCACCAACTGTTACCGGATTTTACAAGACTGGTAAGTCCGTACCCGAAACTCACTCGGATAAGTATTGTCTAAAAGTTCTTGTGCAATGGCACGTATCATCGGATGAGTGATTTTCACAATGTCAGCTTGGGTAGTCGTAGGTTTCAATTGAGAAAAAACATTGCCTTCAAAATAAACAGCATCAGCCGCCAGATCAAAATCAGTACCTTCTGCTTTCTGATAACATTCAAACTCTGCCAGAGCAACACTGCCTTGATTTGGTTCTGGTGTACGTTCAAATGTAAGACGAAAATGAGTAGGTTTTACCACATTCACATCCATCCGAATAGACGGCACTATTATTGACTCATCAAACGAACCACATTTAGTCCATTCCGTTACCGCAGCAGACTTATATGCTATTTCCCCTTTTGTTAATTGATTATGTACTGTTATTCCCGCTTTTCTTTGATGTAAAATAACATAATCAACTTTTTCTGTCCCTTCCTGCAGTGTATACTCAAATATGATAGGTTCCCGTTTTGCACTTGTGCCCGATCCATAATGAGTATTCAGATCACCATCAATAGTCTTTTCCGGTCCCGACTTTCCATCACCATAAACAGTACCTTGAATCATCCCAACACTTTCAACCTTTACCTTAATATCATCCGGAATAACATCATCAACGTTTGCAGCTTCCTGTTCTACTGCAACCTCTATCACAACAGGTTCATCACTTTGCTCAACCGAATTTATTCGAATTATATCTCTACGTGGAGATAAACCAATATTAGCAGTCACACTATATTGATATTCCGACTCCACCATTCCTCTCGTATCCGGTCCTTCTTTCAATGTCAGCCATTTTTCTTCATTCTGAAGGGTATATTCTACATTAGCTGTCACTTTCATAGTAAATGTTTGTGCCTCCTTTGATAAAAGTTTTGATTCAATGTTTACCAATATTTCCGGTTCTGAACCTAACTGTACCACTCGAAAAGGTATACTTTCAACTCCTGTACCACGTAGAACGAACTCAGCCTCACGCCTGCCCACTTCTTCATTAGGAGCGACATTAAATGTCAGTAAATGAATATCTGAAGCCGATAAACCAATAGAAGTTTTACACCAATCGTATCCACTTGAAATTTTAGGAACCAATTCCCAATCAGACAAATTGGTATGTATTTTTATAGTTCCCGTTTTTCCTTCAATAGGTACATTGAATACATTATTTTCGAGCTCAACAGTCAAATAAGGATCAATCTGATTTTCTTCCGTATCACTACATGCAAATAAAAAAAGAGAAATGGTAAGAATAAATAAGAATAAATATGTTTCATGATTAGATTCGTTATGAGTATTTAAAAGAGCTATAATGTAAAAACATCCTTCCGTCTACCGTCCCAAGAAACAGCCACTAACCGGTCGCATCCATTCGGAAAATATGCGATTGTCTCAGTATTGTCCTCAGTTCCCGTACCTACCATAGAAACACGCTGCAATTTACTTCCCTGATAGGCTTCAAAAACCACTACATTCTTCCATATATCATGAGAAATATAACAAGATTCACCCTCCACACGAATCCCCTTTCCTTTTATACCCTGTACAGGTAACTGTTCACGGAAAGCTTTGACACTATTCATTGTTATATAATGTATAACCGGAGATTTAGGTTTTGGATATCGAGAAGCATAACGGATAACTTCCTCTACTTGCTTTTGAGAAATACTTAAATGCCGGTTACCTCCATAATCACCAATTTCAGTATCTACAGACCGGAGCATACCGCATCTTATGAAAAAGTCTGTTAAATCTTCCTGTATTACATCGCAGGCATTCTTAACAAAGTTCAATTGAAGTTCACCTACTGTCAGATCCTGTTCATTTGTCCGACGTACAATCTCACTTATACGCGCATAGAAATCCGGTTTTCCAAAATTTGTAAGTGCATTATAAATTTGTAGTTGCCAAAACGGACAAAGACGTACAAAAGGATTTTTATTATCTGAATAGGGAGGCGTAAACGATGTTCGAGGGTTATATAGCAAAGGCTTTTGCTGTACGACACAATGATTGAAATGCCAATTAAACAAACCACCATAAACTTTTTGCCCTGTACCGTCGGGAGCTTTGGAATGCTCTATCCTAAAGGGGCCTTCCGGACGCAGCAGATATTGTATCCATGCCGCCTGAATATTATTAGTAATTTCCGTTGTTCCATGCCATTTCAAGCCCGGACGTACCTGATTCACATGACCGAATTCATGCCCGATTACCCAATTGGAATTTCGGATATCTTCGGGACGAATAATAGAAGAAGTACGAGGAAAAGAGACTCCTTTCCCATTTGCATTAGGCGGACCTGCCCAACTGATACGAGCAAACATATGGTTGTTCGTACGATAACCGAACTGATCAATTCCCAACATTTCCTGCTGCCACAGAATAATTCGATCATACATACGAATCATCTCCACTCCGCAATCACTTCCTTTTTCACGCAGAGTTTTTACATCGAAAGTCAGATGTACATATTTTCCCTGCATATCAATCACTTCTGCTATCGCGCTATCCAACATTCGCTTCCATTCATCATTCGTATGTTGATAGGCATTAAACACCCCATTATTAATTCCTGTGTGAAAGGTAAGTTTCTGTTCCGGAGCCTTCCGGCAATCCTTTACATAATAGCTTACATAAACCAATCCCTTATGAGGAGCATAAAACTTATTATTTCCTGTTTTTAAAGTAAATACGGTAGTCTTCTCTTTCTTTTCACCTTCAGCAGGTTTACTAAAGTCGACCAACAATAGATTCAATTGATAACCTTGTAAATCAGGAGCTGTTACCTGTATCGTTTCGCCTTCTTCAAAATATAATCCGGTAGGTTCTCAAACGGACTATAACGGGATGTCTTCAGCTGTTTTGCCAATGAATTGATATCAGAATAAGGAATAGCAACAAAATTGACAGGAGTAGCTTGTACGGTAATCCCAAAACAGACATTCAACAACCCTAAAATAAATATACTTTTAATAGTCATCTTGTTTAAATTATAAATAAAAAGAGGCTTATATGAACCTAAGAGGTATCAATATAAGCCTCCTTCAAACAATAATTATGATTAATATCCTGGATTTTGGACAATATGAGGAACCTTATTGGTTTCTGTCATAGGAATAGGCATCAAATATTGTGCCTGTTTAAAAGTACGAATATTCTGTAATTCAGTTGGCACAAAGAATGTCTCATCTGTATCTCCTTCAATATTCATACCCCATACTTTCTCACCCAAAATGCCTGCATCTTTCCAACGGCGTAAATCCCAGAAACGTTGGTTCTCCAAATAAAATTCTATCTGCCGTTCTCTGCGTACTATCTCTCTAAGTCCCTCAGCAGTATTCGCTTTCTCCGGATGATTCGCCTTTTTCCATGCCTCATCAATAGTAGGAATACCTGCACGAACACGAATTTTATCAATTAAACCTTTAGCTTCTTCCAAGCGTCCCGTCGTATTCTCCAAAGCATCCAGTTCTATTAAAATCTCAGCTAAATTCAAATACATTTCTGCCATACGAATCACCGGATAGGGGTAATGAACCGGACCATTCTGAAACGCAGGATGAACGAACTTCTTATTCAGATATCCGGTACCTGTGTAATTACCTGTTTGTCCATCTTCCCAGCCATTAGCATCATTTTTTCTGAATTTCACTACTATAGCCTTTTTGCATTATTCGTATTAACTACTTTTCCATTATATTTCATGATCTCATAATTTCCATTATGAAATGCAATCCACGCAAAGAAACGCGGCTCTCGGTTTAAATGTAAATTCAAAGTTCTTCCATTTGATTGAGCAAAATAATTATTTCCATCATAATTTACCGGCATATTCACAATTTTATATCTCCCTGAATAATCGAATTCTTTATCCTCATCAATAGGTAAACCATTTTTTGTGTAGAACATCTCAACAGTCTGTAATGTCGGAGCCAAAATACCCCATGAATTTTTATATCCATTAGATGCCTTTTGTTTTGGAGTAGACTGATTCTGAAGAGCATACGTCCCTTCTTTACGAGTATCAACCATGATCACTTCTGGATTTGTGCCACCTACATTATCCATAAAAGTATAACGTACAGCACGTTGAGCTTTATTCACGGGCCCCGGTTTATTAGCCGAAGGAGTACCAGCATCATCATGTCCTACTTCATTATATAAACGATAACCGGCATTCTCCAAATCAGCAATTGCCTTACGTGTCACCGTCTCTGCAGTTTTCCACTTTTCTATGTCAACCGTCTGAGATATTAGAAAACGGCCATCCAACGGACTTTTAAAGCCTGCAAAGAAATCAGAGTTGCCATTAAACAAAGGAGAAGCAGCATACAAATGTACTTTCGCACGTAAAGCTTCTGCCACATACTTCGTAAAACGCCCGTAATCATCTCCATCATGTTTCTCAGCTAGCCCTATTGTTTCCGCCTCAGTAATCTTTTCATCAATAAATTGAACTACTTCATCTACACTCGAACGCTCGGGAAGTTCTTCAATAGGGGTAAGCGGATCTATGTTCTCTCTCATAATTACCGAGGACCATAGGCTCGGAAAGACAACCAATGATAATAAGCAATCAACAAGGTAGCTTCTGCTTTATAATACTGTAAATCATCCGGTTCTATGTCAGGTGTAAAATCCACCACACTCAAAAACTGATAACATTGATGCAAACCTGTCCAAATATTATCATAATATCCTTTTGTCAACTGTGGCGAACTCGGTGAATAATAACCACGCGGAAAAGTAACCCATTCACTTTTTTCGATCACATTAATAATCTCCGCTGCCGAATATTTATCAAGCGCTTCACTCACTCGCGGATCAGGCATTTTTGAATAACAAGAATACAAATAATTCTTTGCTGCCTGAGGATTCTGATAAGTGTTTTCCGGTGTATTACGCTCATCCGGAACAATATCCAAATAATTACATCCAGAAAGGAGTACTCCTCCCATTAATAATATAATTGCAAACTTTTTCATAGCTTTTTACTTAAAGGTGAATTGAATTCCAATATTAAATACTCTTTGAGTAGGATATTTCATACCACTACCACCACCCATTTCCGGGTCCCAATGCTCAAAAGGTGAGAAAGTCAAAAGATTCGAACCGTTCAAATAAGCACGGAACATCTTGAATGTATAGCCAATTTCTGCATTCTTCAACTTAAGAAAAGCACCATTCCGCAACCAATATGAAGAATTTACTGTATTATTAGCATTGGTATCACGAGTCAAGCGTGGATAAGCTGCATTCGGGTTCGGATTACTTTCACTCCAATAATCATCAGCGATAAACTTCATAACACCACGAGTAGCATTTTTCCCAAACGGATGAAAACCCGACATTAGAATAGAAGTGCGAGCTGCCCCTTGGAAGAAAAATGAAAAATCCCAATTCTTATATTTCATTGAAGGACCGAAACCATATACAATCTCAGGATCTTCCGGATAGCCCATATAAACACGATCATTGGTATTAATAATCCCATCACAATTGCCATTTGCATCTGGTTGATCCACATATTTAATATCGCCCGGCTGAGGAATATACCCCAATGTTTGTTCGGCATGTGAATCAACATCAGCCTGGTCACGGAATAATCCATCCGCTACATAAACCAAATGCTGCCCTCTGGAATATCCTACACTGGACAAATTAGGATACAACTGGAACGGAGGTTCGTCACGCTCCAAAATCGTATTATGCGCATAAGTAAGTGTCCCCTTAAATGATAAAAAGAAATCTTTTGTTATCTGTTTATTGTAATCCAACGCTATATCAAATCCGACATTCTTCATCTTACCGCTATTCTCATAGATTTTCGTTTCACCAGTTCCTATGAAATCAGGAAGAGTATTTACTTTCTGCATATAGATCTTACTACGAATCTCTTTAAATACATCAAAATTCAAATTGACTTGATGAAATAACTGCATATCAAATCCGACATTCAACTTTTTCCCTACCTCCCAAGTTAAATTCGGATTATAATAACGGTTCCATACGGGACCCTGTAAATTAACATTCTGATTTACTCCCGTCGTATATTTCCATTTATCACTAGATAAAACAATATCTTCCAAATAAGCATAACGCTCATTGATACCATCATTACCAACCAAGCCGTAAGAACCACGCAATTTGAAATGAGATATCACATTTGAAATCGGTTCCCAGAACTTTTCTTGTGAGATGTTATATCCCAAAGCTATTGAAGGGAAAAAACCGAAACGATTGTTTTTCGCAAAGTTCTCCGAACCATTATATCCAAAATTGACTTCAGCCAGATAACGGTCATCGTAAGCATAAGACAGACGTGCGGCAATTCCTTGTTTCCGACGTGGTAAAGAAGATAAAAGATTATCCGGTTTATTATTGTCTAACTGATCCTGATTATATAAAAGCATTGCATTGACATCATGTACGCCAAACTTCTTTTATAGTCCAAATAGCTTGAATAAATATTCTACGGTCACCTGTGGCAGCTCCCTCCGTATTTAAAGCCGTTTTTTGTTCATTACCCACTCTACTTAATGTATATTCTCCCGTAGCTTCATTGTATTGATCAATCTCAAATTGATTATAACCAGCTTTACGTGTAGTTTCCGTCTTTGACCAGTTTTTAAAAGAAGCCAATACATGGAGTTTTAATCCTTTAGTTACCATTTTTAAATCCTGGTCTAAACGAATATTTGCATTTACCGTACTGGCAAATTGCTTTTTATAACCGACAACGTACTCAGCTACCGGATTACGGTAACCGTTGTTATAAATACCACCACTCATACCTCCCCAAAGCGTATAAATCTCTTTATCATTACGAGCCGGATATACAATAGGAAAATCAACGGGAGAAGCTTCTCTTGACATAGAAAATATTCCATCAACACCTGCTGAAGGCCCTTTCCAATCCCGTAAACTTACATTTAATCCCAATGATATTTTGGTAGTGTTTGTTGCTTTTATACTCAGATTATTAACAAAATCATAACGCATCACATTGATATTGTTATTGTATGAGAAATAATCCTTACTCAATGACTTCAGATTACCAGCATCATGCTTCACCGATGCACTCATAAAATAGGTAACCGCCTTTTTACCTCCACGAATATTAAAATTAAAACGCTGCGCAAAAGCATTCTTATTAAACATTTCATTATACCAGTCTACATTCGGATAAACCAATGGATTCAACCTTGTTCCGTAGCCCTGATTTTAGTATCATCATATAATCCGGTTGTGATGCCACGAGTTGTCAAGGCTTCATTATAAAGCTTCATATAGTCAACTCCTCCTACCATTCGGGAACAGAAGTAAGTTGGGACATAGACGTTTCCAAGCGGAAATTAATTATCGGCTTTAAAAGGTCCTGACCGGATTTAGTAGTGACAATCATCACACCATTTGCTCCGCGGGTTCCATACATAGCCGTAGCCGTAGCATCTTTCAAGATAGAAAAACTTTCAATGACTTCCGGATCCAAAGCATTCAAATCGCTCGAACTGATTTCTACCCCATCCAATACAATTAAAACGCCTGTAGCATCGCCGAAGGTCGATTTACCACGAATCCAAAAATCAGCTCCATCAGCACCGGGCTGTCCGCTACGTTGTATAGCAATCACACCGGCCATACGTCCGGCAAAACTGGTACTTAAACTGGAAGAAGGAACTTTCAATTCGGCAGGGCGTACTTGCTGGATAGACCCAACCATTGTTTCTTTTTTCTGTGTAGCACCAAATGCTGTAACTACAACTTCTTCTAGTGACTTCGTATCTTCTTTCAACTGAACAGTTATCGAAGAACGATCTCCTACTGAAATTTCCTGAGTCACATATCCTATATAAGATATGACAATTACGGAATTTTTATCGGTTACTTGTATCTGAAATAAGCCATCTAGATCTGTAATAACCCCTGTTCCCGTATTTTTTAACTGAATGCTGGCACCAATAATCGGATTTCCTTGTTCGTCTTTCACAAGCCCCTGAAGCAAACGTTTTTTCTGCGAAACGCTTTGCTCTGATACTTTTTCTCTTTCAGAACTATCTGGCGTTCTTTCATTTCATATACAATATTAGCTTGCTCCGAGACCTTATCCAACAGTTGCTTAACAGTTGCATTTTTTAAACTCACACTGATTTGTGTTGACTGATTTATCACTTCCGGCTTAAAAAAGAATACATATTGGCTATTCTTTTCCACATAAGAAATAACTTCTTTCAAAGTTACATTTTTCAGCGATACCGTAAACGTTTTGGCCTGCCCATAAACCGGAGATTTAGCCTGCAAAGCAGCGACCAAAAAACAAA
>ENA-OQCK01000257-OQCK01000257.1-human-gut-metagenome-genome-assembly--contig:-NODE-257-length-31622-cov-2.846007_pt1 | contig 31622 bp, 51 predicted proteins | sample MGYA00242498_ERZ504578 | MGnify/ENA primary metagenome ERZ504578 (study PRJEB26092, sample SAMD00036229) | human gut metagenome | host: Homo sapiens | study: EMG produced TPA metagenomics assembly of...
CAAATAATATCCATTTTTTCTAAGAGCCACAATACACCCATTGTCGTATAATAAGGATATTAAACTAGAAGTTCCAGGTTTTGCGAATCTTTGTTCAAATGTTATGATATCAGTAGATGTATAGATAACAGTATTAGAACCACAAATTATAAATTTGTCTTTAGCATAAATTATGGAATAAAAACTGTCGTATGAAATTCTTGTTAAAGAAGACCAACTAATTCCATTTTCTGATGTTGTTGCATATCCGTCCCCTATGGCAACAAATTTTCCATTTCCAAATGCTACAGACATTAATTGCGTCCCTGTATCTTCTCCTATTTTAATTGCAGAAGTCCAAGTCACGCCGTCAGTGGAAGTCGTTACATAACCATATTCTCTTCCACCATATTCATGATACCCCACAGCAACGAATTTTCCATTTCCAAATGTTATGGAACATAAGTCTCCATATAATGAGGGTATTGAAACTGGGGTTGCCCATTCTATACCATTCGTAGATAGGTAACAAATGCTTTTTGCCCACTATATCCACTCCCCCCCACAGCAACAAACTTTCCGTTTGCATAGGTAATGGCATGCCAAACTTTCGAACCTACCTGTTTTGGGGTACTCCAATCAACACCATTAGTGGACATAGTTACATATCCCTTTTCTCCCACAGCTACATATTTTCCATTGCCATACGTAATGGCATTCCAGTTATTACTTCCTACTATCATGTTTGAATCTCCTATTTTTACATTAATAATATCATCTGTTGCCGGTGGTGTAGTAGGCTTTTCAGGTTTCTCGGGCTCATCTGGCTTTTCGGGTTTAACAGGTTCCTCCGGTTGTTCTACGGGTGGTTTAATAGGTTCATAATCATCATTATCCTTTTCACACGCAATAAACAAAAAGGCGCATAGCACCACCATACAAAATACTTTTATTTGCATCATTTTTCTTTGAGTTATCCCGCAACCACTGGGATGAGATATCTTCAAGAAAGCGAGTTGCTCCTTTCAAAGGCACTTTCTTGTTTTTCTATTTACACTTGTGTTCTAATAATGTTACCAGCTTCGCCAACCACTATAATAGAAATAAGATTTTTTATATCTTCTTCCATTACGAGTTGATTACTCGAATAATTTCCAGCTACAGCTAACTTTACAGCTTCTATCTCACTCCTTGTCGGACATCGAGTTAGTTCCGAACTAAATGCACCCGATTTGAGCGTGTTACAAAATGCTCTTGTTGCAATTTTACCCATAGGTTTCTCCTTTCTTTAATGATTAATATTTAATATATGTATTACGGTCTTTTTGAGAAGAGTTTTTTTAGGGGTTTTGCCTTTTGGATAATCAAATGAGTAGATACAAGAAAAGGGCACAAACATACTCTTCCTCATTGATTGGTAAGGCTCTGGTAAGCCCGAAGTTCAAATAAGAAAAAGCAGTCTGCGCCCTCGATTGAGGGTACAAACTATGCTTAGACTCATTATTTTGAACTTCATTTAAAATTTACCAGATTTTACCAAGTCAAATAATTGTCTGCAAGTTATGCAATATGTCTATTTAGAAATAATATCTGTTCTTATACCTCCTTTTTTAGTTAGTGTACAAAGTAAACAAAAAAGGAGGAAACAGACAAATATGCTTTAGACAAATCACAGACTGCTTATATAATTGTTTCTTAATTTGATTCCCATGCCCATTCAGGTTTCATCAGCAATTCTCCGTAGTATAAACGCTCTGTAAACCCGCCTAAGAAATCATTGAAACGCTCGCCATCTGTTTGTTTACGTGTGTTGTATCGGAATACAAACTCCTTGCAATACTTAGAAAGATGTTTCTTGCTTGCAAGGTGATAGATACCTTTGATACCACGCTTGATGTGGCTCCAAAATCCCTCTATTGAGTTTGTATGAAATCCGTTCAAAGCGTAAATATGTTGCTTGTGTGGAATAGTCTTATGCTTGTAATCTTTACCTAATGCGTTATATACATTTAGTTCATCTGTAATGATTGTAGAACCTTCACGTACACGTTCCTTGATAATAGGGTATAAAGTAGTTTTCTGAACATTAGGCACTACTTGTGCATAAACAAGACCGTCTGAAACCATACCGAATATAGGTGTTTTTTCCTTGAGGCTACGACCTTGTGTTCCGTTACCATGATTTCTACTTTTACCACCCATATAGGTTTCGTCCATTTGAGTCATATCATCAAAAGTTGCATCATCATCCTTTATGTTATGACGGATGCGGTGCAGCATAAACCATGCTGTCTTTTGGGTAACATGAATATCACGCGCCAATTGGCAGCTACTAATGCCTTTCTTGTGCGAAAGGAACAGAAAAATAGCATAGAACCACTTCTTTAACGGAAGATTAGAATCTTCAAACATTGTACCAATCCGAACCGTAAACCGTTCCCGACAATCTTTACACTTGTATAAACCTTTGAACTCTCCTTTTTGAGTTAGTTTATAGTGGTGTTTAGATATAGAGCCGCAATGCGGACAAACAGGCTCACCATGCCACCGCATATCTTCAAGATACAGTCTGCAATCCTCTTCGGTATGCAGAGTATCTATCATTTGGAGTAGTGAGTGGAATGGTTTCATGTGTACAATTATTGATTAATAGAGAAATTGTACACGCAATGGGCTGGAAATTTCAGTTTTGAGGAAAAATCTTAAGAATTTTCGCAAAAAATAGTAGCAATTGATTATTAGGCTATTAGTTGCATTAAAACGTAGATTTTTATTTGTTTTATGAGAGTAAATACATATTCTATCAAATCAAAATTGTATCGAAATGAAAACTCTTACAGAAACCCTGAATGAAACGTTGGAAAATACGTTGCAAATAGAAATTGCAAAAATGGCAGATAATCAATCAGAAGAGAAACAAGAAGAAACAACAAATAAAGAAAATGATTAAGTTTACTCGAAGATTGGTTGAAACTAAATGTTGTAGAATGATATAATTGTAATGACAATAAATCTTAATTTTTTTCAGAGTAACACAACCTATTTCATCTTGATGCGTTACATTTGCACCATTATAAAAAGCCACCGTCATGATGTCAAAATGACAGAAGCTTTGATAGACCTCAAAATTGTGCTGCTACACGATGAGGATGAACATTAACATTTTACTCCACGGATGTCAGACAAAGGCATCCGTTTTTACTTGGAGTTTAATCCCCCTTCTTATGAATATGGGGTTTCAAAGATGGTGTATTTCCTGGAGTCTGCTTGTTGTCTCTTTGACGACGGTCAGGCTTTCCTGTGGAAATAGCAATTCTTTTTGGACCTGTTTTGATACCCATAATAGCATTTTCCTTAGTTAAACATGTGAATTTCCCTTTTCAACGGAAGGAACTCCGCCATCTTGATTTCAGAAAGATAGGTGTAAACTGCCGTTATATCCAAAAAATGAATTTTAAGCAAAACGGAATGCCGATGACACTGATGAAAACTTTCAAAAACAGTACCAATTAATACAAATAATCTTTAATGACGCAATATCTGCCAAATAGACAGAGATTGTGGCACATTTTGTATTTCTCTCAGCTAAATCAAGAGAATAAGTACGGTGAGCAAAAGTTAACCTTGGAGTGAACTCGTTATTATTGGTATAACCAATCATTATACACAATCGTTGGTACAATAAAGTATATAGTTGCGTAAACATTTTAGAGCAAATAAAAGAGGTTGTCTCAAAATGAAGTGCACCCCAAAAGTAGACAAAAAACTTTTGGGGTGCACTTCAAAATGATTTTTGAGACAGCCTCTTTTATTGATTATATCATTCAGGATTTTTGTCTGCGAAACACTACTATGCTTACTGCCAACAAGATTAGTATAATTCCAACAGCGCTATTCACAGTAAAAAGCTCTTTGAATACAAAAACTCCGATTACAACAGCCGTTAATGGTTCCATTGCACCCAAGATGGAAGTCAGTGTAGGTCCGGCATATTTAATAGCTTGTACTAAAGTTATATTGGAAATAGCCGTAGCCGGTAATGCCAGCCCAAGAATAATCAGCCAGGTATATCCATCCGACACAAGTTGAAGTCCGGAAGTACAATAGGCGCCTATGAGGTAAAAAATAGTTCCCAACCCCATAACATAACAAGTCAATGCCGTAGAGTTTATTTGTACGACCCGCGTTGTCCGCACTCCAACAATATACCCTGCGTATGAAAAAACAGAAACACAGGCAGCAACCAAACCAACCATTGTATTTCCACTTTTCGCCTCCAACTCTCCCAATGAAAGTAAAGCTGCTCCCAGCAAAGACATCAATACTGCAAGTATCACCAAGAGAGACTTCTTCTCCCGGAAGAAAAACATCATTGCCAAAGCAACAGCCAACGGATACATAAAATGTATGGTAGAAGCCACTCCGCTAGCTATATTCTGATAAGCAATAATCAAACTAAATGAAGTAACGGCTCTCAACAAACTCAACAGAAAAACAACTCCCCAATCTTTTCCAGCCAATCGAAAATTGCAACCGGATAACCAACCAAACACAATCAATACAATCGACGCCACTCCCCAACGATAAGAAAGTACCTCGAAAGCCGAAAAACCGGCTAATAGCAAAGTGATAGAAAAAAACGGAGCCAGCCCAAAAGTGGAGGAGGATACCGCCGCATAAAGTATACCTTTTATACGATTCATAGATTCAACCAATTTTCGCTACACAAATGAAAAAAACGATGCCGTGCGGGCAAACTTTTTTTTTTGTTTGATAATTGATTGATAACCAGTAGTTAGTTTCGCTTAAAAAAGCTAATCTCTACTTATAAGCATACATAGAGGGTTTCAATAACCAACTGATACTGAAGACAAAAGTATATAAAAAAGTCGGATTGTAAAACACTGGAAAAGAACCTTCTTTTATCAATCAAGGAAATCAAAAAGTGTATAGAGCAAAGTGGCGCATGTATGGTATAGATAATTCCGTACATGCGCCACTTTCTTAATCATCTGATTTGCATTGATTTACATTAATTGTTATTATATACTATCATTTGGTACTGATAAGCATTGATTTTGCTTGTGGGGTGTATTATTGTCCACCTAAAAAAATCAAGAATATCTCCTTGAAACGGGTTTGACGAGCAGGTCGATGTGCTCGTGTTCAAGGATATGTTCCATAGCCTTGTATATGGGCATCTTTTCGATACCGGCAATCTTCAGGGCTTCCATCTTGATGGTATTCTCGATGAGCAGCAGGTAGTCTTCCTCCTTCAGCTCAACATATTTCTGTGACTGTGATTTTAATTTTGCCATATTGATGTTGTTATTTGTTTCCGAAGTCGCAGGAATCTCACCCCACAGGCGGTTGTCCCAGTGCAGCACTTCGATGTCCTTGATTCTTGCCTCCATCACTTTGAGGAATATCTCCGCTTTCTGCAATGCCGGGCATCTGCGTGAAGAGGCTGTCTGTTTGTTACAATACCACGTGATGGCTGTAATGCTGTCCGAGTAGATTGTTCGCGGACTTTCCGGATGTTCCATGACATATCTGACCGCCTCGACAATGCCGAGAAACTCCCCGATATTGTTCGTCCAGTTACCGATAGCTTTGGAAAAGAGTTCTTTTCCTGAAGAGAGGTCGACAGCCCGGAAGCGTGTCAACCTCTCTTTTGCAGAATGGGCACCGTCGGTCGCAATACCCACGACCGGTTTTTCTTTCATTGAATTCCTCCCTGATGTCTGTCTCCCGTATAGATGAACCCGTCGGATTCCATACGTCGTACCAGAGCACGCGCCTGATTCAGATAGTCGGTGATGACACCTTCCTTGTACTTGATATCCTTGCGTCCCTTGAGGATTTCCAGCACACCGTCTATTGTGCGGCTCATTACGCTCTTGCCGTCTTTCGGGTCGAAGAAAATCTTTTTGTTGCCGAACGTCACAGTTACTTGATACAATGTCTTCGGGACGATCACTGTTTCCACATGCGCCTGAAATAACACGGGGGTAGCGGCAACGACTACATACCGTTGGCTTTGTGCATGGGTTTCAACTCTACCGAGTATAGTATGTTTGGCTCGAGAGTTCCTTTCAGGTCTTCCGAAAGGACACAAATCTGCTTGCCGAATCTTGAGTCTTCACGGACTCCCATCAATTTACGTGTCTTGGAATGGCGCGAAACGAACCCTATCAGTTCGCCCGTCTCTTCCGATCTCGCAAACTTCAGTTGCGATTTTTCCGATGTCATATTACTGTTCTTTCATATTCAATCTATTGCTTTCAATTGACAATCTGTTTTCAATGGGTCACTTTTCCATACAAATATATGCCAATTTTTCACGCCAACAAAACGTTTTAGTTATTAATTTTCAGATGGTTATGTGTAATATATATAGAGAAAAGGCTGCATTCAGTACAGCCTTTCCTCCTCTGTAAAATGACTGAAACGCTCGTCAGTATCAGAAGTTTGCAGTAGATAACGGCATTTCCAATAACGGTAAATCCGCCTTCCGTTGGGTATACAGTGATTTATATCGTCAGCATTCAGATATTGGTTCCCTTGTTCCGTACCGTGGTGCATCCATGTAGCGCACCCGGGCAGGTCCGGGTTGTTCCGGACATAGAAGTCCATTTTCTCTTTACCGGCGACAAAGATATTGTGTATCCGTACGTCCTTATCGATAGGAAACCGGTAGGCGTACAACGCGAAGTCACAGATGTCGGTTTCCAGCAGGTTGCCGCCAAAGTGTTCGGGAGCTTTCCGTTTCAGGTTCTCGAACCCCTCCAGAATACCCGGCCTGTCGCATATCTCGGCAAACCTTTCATCCGTTACCGGCTCAGCCGTCGCATAAACCACCCGAAAACCATTATCCGTACTGTCCAGTACCATGACATGCGCGACTATCCCCGGTGATTTGTTGATACTTTCGTCAATGCTGTCCGAGTCCGTGGTCAGACAGCATTTCAGCGTTCCGATGATTAATACCGCTACCACCAACAGTGTCCAAGGACCTATTGCTGCCGCTATCAATACCAATTCATCGGCCCGTTTCCGTATTTGTTTCATTGATTTTGAGAATGTGGCGGCCGGATACCCCCCGGACCTCGGACACGCATACCTTGCATCCTGCATCCAGCAACCGGTTTCTACATTCTTCCAAGGCGCGTCGGAAATCCTGATGGCAGGTATACCCGCCGCCGTCATCTTGAACCGGGGCACTTCCGTGATCCGGGTAATCGTTTCGGCATCATCAAAATACGCCTCGAATGAATCTCCGACATGGAAAAGGATGATGGTTTCCACGCCATGCCTTTCCTTCATGCCGCCGTAACAGCGGCGAATAATCTCTTCCTTTTTCATATCAAATAGATATATTAGGTTTGATGTCAGCCAAACATGAAAGTGCCTGTAATCCGTTCAACTGCCGGGCTTTCGTCCGAAATACATATACAGACTTTCTTCATCTGACAAATATACAATAAATTACGGAACGACCCATGTCTATTGCATGAAACTATCCTTTCATCTTCACCTCCCTTCTTTCAAATTGTTCGCGGATGATTTCAACGAGTTGTCCGATGCTGTCGATTTTTTGACTCTTACCGCAGGCTTTGCCATGGAACAATGGCGTGAAGTACAGGTTAAAATCCTCATCGATGGAAAAACCTCCCACGAGGACGATACCCGCCTTGATACGGTAATACTCGCCGTACATGGCGTAATCATCCGTAGTTTTGGTGAACCCGTACTCCGGCAACAAGTCCGGCAAAGTGTCCAGGATCGGCCGGATGACATCCTTGAGAAAATTCGGGGTCTCAACTTCCTTTTTCCGTTTCCGACCTTTTCTGCCGGTTCCGTTATCGTCTTGCAGGTAATGGGCATCGAAACGATCCCGATACCTTTCTGTCAGTTCCTTAATATCCATATCCTTTATACATTTAATTGTTTTCCTCAAGCCACTCTTCCAGTGTCATGGAGTCCTCGAAACCGTATTCGTCAATCTGTACATAGCCGTCCTTTTCCGTGATAAACTCTTTCCTGGTCAGGATGGTTCCGCCATGATTTACCATCACCGTCGGTTCGATGGTCGCCAGACGGTCCCCGTCATCCGACTCCCGGATATCGTATGCGTACAGTCCCTCCGGAACGGCATTCCGGTCAATCCGCATATCCGTAAACAATGCAGGCGTGTCATTGATGGTCATAGACTCAAAGGTCTCGTTGCCAATGTTTTCTTTTGTAATCATATTTATTGATTCAAATAGTTTATTATTCCTGCTTGGGAAGTTCAATGGCTCTTACCCAATTGTTCCGGTCATCAAAACATTCATCATTGATGTTGGCCGTAAATTCCAGCGGTATCATCTTCTCAACCCGCGTTGCGGGGTTATTTTCGTAATCAACGATGATTTTCCCGGCCGGAACGTCACGTTCAAATTCGTCCAGCGGGAAAGAGAATATCCATATTTCCCGGTCTTTATCTTCCCCAAGAAACGCCTTGAGGTTGTCTGTATAAGCCTGGCATTTGTCCCACGAGGTTTCCACGAATGAAATGATTTCCTCTTCCGGTTTGCCGGTACGGTCTTTCAGGAATGCAACGGCATTCCCTTTCCAGATATCCTGCTCGACACAGAGTTCCAGATAACGTTCCCAGACTGTCACCAGCCAGTCCATGTTAATCTCATGCAGGTGGCGGCAGGTGAAACGCTCCCGGCTTTCCGCGTTGTAAAGCGTGCAGCTTCCGTCCGTGCGTATCTCCTCCAACCGGTACATGGTGTATACCGGTATCCCGTGCCCATACCCGTCTTCCCCTTCCTCCTCGACATATACCGTATGGGGCAACATATTTTCCGGCATTTTCGGTATCGCACACAGGTTGGCTATAACTTCCTGTTCCAACGCTTTTTGTTTCTCCTGTATTCTCATTGTCTATCCATCTTTTAGTATGATTTTACCTTCTTGAAATAATCTCTGTTTGTAACGACGGTGGTTGCGTATATTTTCGGTATGTTTCTTCCGGTCATATTTATACAAGCCTTTTGCCTTGTTCTCTCTCAGCAGTTCCTTGTTCCGCTCTTCGCTTTCTGGGTTCACAATGAAGGTTATCAGCCTGCGGCTGACACCGTATTCCCGGGCAAGCTGGCGCTGGCTGACAGCTTCTGTCATGTAACGGTGGAAAATTTCAGCCTTCTGAAAAGGAGTGAGCTTCTGCCTGCGGTCATATTGTGTCCCGCTGATGATTATTCCCGAGCTTTTGTATGGCATAGTGAAGTCTGTTTTTCGTTTGTGGTCCATGAATGGTAGATGCGTTGTTTGCCATCTAAGGAGAGTAGAAACCAGCGGCTATAAATCCGTTCCAGCGTTTCGGTGTCGTGCCCGTATATCGGTCCCAGTTCGTTTGCAAACATCGCCGCTACCTTCAGCCTCCTGGTATCGGACAGCTTCTCCCACCAGCGGCAAATGGTCTTGTACTGCTTCACGTCCGTTACAAGGTCCGGAACCGGAGCGGAGGAGATATATTCCGCCTCTTTGCCGCACGGTGCCTGCCAGAACCCCTGTTCGCAAAGAGCGCGTTGCTCGTCACAAACCCGTTCTGCAAAGGATTTGAGTGCCATTTGGAATATCTTTCTTTCCAGTTCCTTACGTTCCATGGACAGTTCATGCACACCCACGTTCAGCCCGTGCTTATTGCGTTCATCCGGGGAAAGCTTGTTGCTCAAGGCTTTCCTGACCAGTTCCAGCCGTTCTTTCAGAGGGCCGTATTCGTTGTTATCTAAATACCGGTTAAACAGTTCCTGTTCGTTTCCGGGCAGTATGAATATATTTTCCATCATGCATCATTTAAGTTATCGGATGTGAATAGGATATATCGCAGTGGATAGCGGGTGTCGGGGTGCGGAAATAGCCACGAGATCCCGTGCCGTCAAGGGGCGCAGAAAAACGGCATCGAACTCCTGAGTATCGTCTTCACGGATATCTCGGACTTCAATGATCCATGTGCCTTCATAGCGGCACCAGGCAATCACCTCCAAAATCATTTCCTTTCTGTAGTCAGCCGGTCCGTCCCCGAAACTTTCACGTATCCGCTTAATTGCATCGTCTGTCAGCCGGACAAATTCCCCTTTGCGGAACGGAGCTTCCGGCGTAACGGCAGGAGCCAGCATCTGCCAGTCTTCATGTCCGTCCAGGTCTTCCACAGCCATTGCGTAGGCTTTGTATTCAGCTTCGGTCTCGAAATGTCTGGTTATCACATATCCCCCGGATTCGGCCGTGCTCTCCACCGACGAGATATCCCCGGTTTTCCTGTATATGCTTACAGTATCCTTACCGAGTAGAACTTTTACTGTTATCATTATTGCAGATGGTGTGGTTTTATTATAAATGGAACTCCACGTCTTCCTCCTCGAACTCCGTGTCGTGGTCCTCGTTGTACCCCTCGACGGTCGAACCAGGACATAGGTCTCTCCGCCAATCCCATACGTCCGGCATCGAGCAGTTCCGAAGGGTTTCGGTGTCCCCGTTAGAATCCTTTCGATGTCCTCCCGGCTGCCCCGGACGCTAATTCCGAGACGTAGCCAGAGATTTTCCTCTCTCGAGGTGTCCGCCTCTTCCGACCGGTGGCGTATGATATGATAATCACTCCATCCGTCGGCATCGTTTACCCCGGCGATGTAGGCATTGTACTCCGCCTCAGTCTCGAACTCTTTCTCGTCCACGACGCCCCCGTTATCCGCCAGCCATTCTTCAGAAGGCAGTTCATTGTTCTCTTCATATTCCCGTACGGCGTCCTCGCCGAAAATCGTTGTTATCTTTATCATGTGTCTTTGGGTTTTGAATATTTGTTATTTAATGGTTATCAAACTCGTTTGCCCGAACCGGTTTGATTCGGTTCGCAGACAGCCACCCGGTTTCCGGCGCGTATCAGTTTGGGGAGATACACGTCCAGGTCACGAAAAGAAAACCGCAGTTCCTTGACGCCTTTCCCTTGCCCGTCGACGCGTTCGGCGGTGGCAATGCCCAAAATGCCGGAAGCGGCGATGGCATCATCCTCATACAATTCACAATGATTCCCCGTTTCGGAAAATGTACAGGGCATCCGGGTGCGCCGCTTTCATCTCGCGGTATTTTCCCATCATGTCGGAAACTCCCGGGACATTTCCGTTCCCCGTTACATTCCGGGTCTTCAGTAGGTTCCTCGTGGCGTCGATGTCGATGAAATTCGTCCAGCCGGCTTTATGAAGTTCGACAGCAGCTTCCCGCAGGGATACCTTCCCGTTCTCGACCTCCTCTTTCAGGGATTCGAGAATGTTCTTGATTTTATAATCATTCATCATATTTTTTATTCTTTGGTTACATTGTTACTTGTTCCGACGGTATTCCGGTCAAGGGGAAAGCACCCGTGGCCTCCGGTAACCCGTCGATACACTGCCCGTCGTCAGGATTTCCCCGACAGGTAATGCCCGATGGACTTGTAACGGTTAGGAATGTTCGCGTTCTCGTTGAAACCGTTCAGGCAGTGGAGCAAGGCATCTTCGAGCGTGACATAACGACGGTCGAAAGTTTGGATATTATCCAGACAATAAGCATTTACAGCGTATTTGAAAGGCGCGTACATCCTTTCGTTCTCCCGCTTTAAAATGACAAACCAGTCGAAATGGAGTTTCAAGCGGAAACCGTCGCTCTCGCCGACTTTCATCAGCCGCTCTTTGTCGAGAAGCCGCCGCACGAGTGTGGCGTCGAGCTGACGGGTATACTCCCTGTACGCCTTGATACGGGCCGTGTAAGCCGCGGCATATTGTTCGATGTCCGTTTCTTTCAGCCGATGTTCCGCCGGGTAAAAGTCCAGCACCTCTTTCGTCGTGACGGGAATTTTCAGGTCGTCCACCCCGATCTCGTAGGTCTTGTTTTCCAACACGTCGTGGAACTCGAACCCTTGAATTCCCATGAGGGTAAATTCTCGCGTCGGGTCAGGGAGCGCAAGTGATTTGAGCTCTTCGAGGTCGCGGCACACGGCCACGACCGGATACTTCTCGACCACGTCTGACGGGCCTCCGATGCGGATATACGCCTTTTCACACCCGTCGTAATCACCATGCCGGACAATGTCGCAGCAGGTGTAGTTGGGGGCGGCACGATGCCGCGCCGTATATTCCGTCCAAGCTTGTCCAGCCCGGCTTTTACTTCGTCAGGGTCGGTCAGGGCAACGTTGCCGCACTGGCTGCACCGGCCGTCCGACAAGGCGTTGCGGGTAAATTCGAGGAACTGTCTGGTGTTCGGGTCGATGACGGCGGTACATTTCACTCCAGTGCCGCCGCAGATACTGCATACGATTGACATAAGTTTTTTGATTTGTGTATTTATTCGTACAATCTTTCTTTTTGACGCTTTTTCAAGGTCATCCGGAGATATTGCATCAGTTCCCGCAGGGACACAGGGCATGTTCCGTTGGCGGGCATAACTCAGGTCCCCGTTGGAGAGAACCATGTCTTCAGCATTGAGACAGAGGTCGCCGTAAACGTAGTTCTCCTCCGTAAGATAAATCCCATGAACAGGGTTCGGAAACCCCTCCGTGCTGCGGCCTTCCCGGAAAAGGAAGATACGCTCGGCCTGTCCCCGGACTCCGAAAAAGGGATACGGGGAAAGTGCCGCGAGCGTGGCGGCATGCTCTGCCGGATCATGGAGCGGTCGTCGCTCATTTCGAGCATGTGGCCGGAGTCCTGTTCCTTTTCCTCCTGGTACTCGTACAGTGCGGCGCAGGCTTCTATGAATTCCTCCGAACGGGATGTGGCAGAGCCGTTGGTTACGATATAAAAGTCATTGACAGTAATACCGTAGGCGCGTACCCGTTCGAGGATATGGCGGATGGCCCGGACGTAAGCGACGGCTCGCCGCCCGTGATGTTGAAATGGTGAATATGCCTGACATGCCGCAGCAGGTTGCTTATATGTTTCAAAGGGATATCCACGGATTCGGCATCTCCCGCATGCAATGGGTACAGCGCATGTTGCAACGTCGGGTAATCTCGATGCAGAGATTCTTGATATATAGTTCTCTCATATTCGATGTAGTTCGGCTTAGGTTTCATCCGGGATTTCCTTTCCCGTGTAAGGATTATACAGCGGTGTGTTGCCAACTGCCTCGGCGTCAATAGCGAAACTGCCACGGCTACGTCGTAGAAGATTCCAGCTTTAGTGGCGTTGAAGCGATGACTTTCTCAGCCTCGGCTTGTGACAGGCTGAATACATCAGGCATTTGACACGACACCGGAACATTTCCGGATTGGTTTCCGGCGTGGTAACTACATCAACGACCTCGCACACTTCATCCGTGATGGCGAAGCGGTCGGGATTGGGTGTGCCGTTCCTTCTAGAGCCGTCCGATGCGGCATGTCCGGTGATTGAATGGTTCCGCACCTTTTCGGCGGGATAGGTCTTATCGCCTTTGGCGAAATACGACTTGCCGGAGGCGACACAGGCATGATAGATTACGTCGTGGACCTTTCGTCCGTTGTCAAGTATAATTGTATAGACCGTTCCCTCCTGCAAGACAGGAACGGCATTCGGTTTATGAGACATAAGATTTGTTTTTAGCTGTTTATGAATTTCGGTCTTGCACGCCGCATGATGTGTAGGTCATCGTAACCGATGGCTCTCAGTTCGGAAAGCGGGTTGCGGTACTCCTTTTCATGGGCTGGCCGTGTCATGGCGATCACGCCCGCATAGTCGCTGCGCCTGCTGGCCGACATGCATGTAGGAGGTTATTTCACCCCGCCGTCCGCTCCACGGTATGTCCGGGAACAGGGCGATGACCTGTCCGTCGGGATAGCGTCTAAAGACCACCTTCGTCATTTTTCCCGCAGATTTCCGTGTCGATTTCATAGTCCCCGTAATTTTTGAATTCATAGTCCACTTCGCTGATAATTTCGTCAACCTCTTCGTCCGTTATTTCATCAGCCTTCGGGTTGTCGATATCGAGCCGTACGGTCAGGTAAATGGTTCTTGTTGCCATAATATCATACATTTTTTAGTGTAACAAAGCCGGCTTATGACGGACCGACGGTATATTTCTCTATCAGCCGCTTCCGGTACGCCTTGTCTTTTCCGGCGGCAAGGCTTGCCAGTTTGCGGATATTCCGGTTGGCTTTTTCCGCGACCTGCTCCACTGTCGGTCCGGGAGTCATGAAATCACGGCATCCGGCACCGCAATACCGCTGCTTCCCCTTGACCGTCCTGCCACAGGCCGGACACCGGCGCTTGCCGTCACGCTCCAGCACTTCCAGAATATTGGCATGAATGCTTTCCACCATTCAATACGGTCTATGTCATAATCGTAGACGGTTATCGTGTTCCCGAAACTGCGGGCTTCGACCTCAACGGCAATGCCTCATTTTCAAGGTAAACCTTCAATACCGGGTCTTCGTGAGGCTCACAGTGCCTGTCATACCAGATGATATAGGTGGGATCGTCCAGTTCGTCAGGCTCTCCCAGACAGAGTTCCGTAAGGCCGTTGTTCACGAGAATGTTGCGGATGGCGTCTTGTAAATCTTTGATACAGTCCATTGATATTTCGTTTTATGGTTGTTCCTCATTCGTCAGTTCATCTCCGAAGCGTGGCCGACGAACTGGAAGATATCGGCGTATTGTTCGCTGTAGATATAGAATCCGTCCCGTTTTTCCCCGGTCTCCGCATCTATTCCGTCAGCAAGGAGATATTCCCCGTCATCCGTCAGGTAGACATCGGTAAGCTTGATACGGGGCGTGTCGTGCTTCCCGTACAAGGTTGTCGTGACGGGGAAGTTGTTGTCATCGAGTTCCTCCTCTTCTGTAAGGCCGAGTGATACGCGGCCATATTGTGCCAGGAACTCCAGCATGAATTTCAGCATGGCTTGCTCGGCCTCGTGCAGCGTCCGTCGATAAAGGCGTACTGGGTGGCGAACAGATGCAGCTTGTCGGCGCTCATTTTGTCCGGGGCTTTGCCCGGCTCCGCATTGTCTTTCTGTATTTTATCCATATCTGTCATATTGTTGGTTTCATGTTTCCAGCGGGGTGAAGGAGACGGTCAGTATCACTTCTCGTCACCCAGGTTGAACACTTTCAGGCAGTCGTTACTGATAGTCCTTTTCAGGATGTCTCCCCGGTATCGGGAATTGCGTACCTTGAAGGTAAAATCATCAATGAACGAGCTGATGCAATGAAGCACGTGGTCGAATTCTTCCTTACCATACCGTTCCATTTCAGGGAAGATGCCTTTCAGATGCGCCCGCAGGCTCAATATGTAGTTCGGGGTCTTGCCCGTGATTTTTCCCGAGTATGTGATTTTGTATTTCCTGTCCATGATATGCCGTTCCATTTAATCGTTACTGTCATACCAGCCCTCGATCTCATCGAAATAGCCGTTCGAGTCCCATTCTTCCAGCAAGGTGGTCGGGTACGTCCATTCAAGGCTGTAAAACAGATCCTGGCACACCTCTTCATTACCCTTGCACAGGGCGAGCAGTGAGTTATGCGTGAAACAGCCGTCACTGCTCTCCGACACACGCCAGTCCTCACGGTCTTCTGCCGCGTATTCAGGTACATAGCACACTTCATCGGGGCGGTTGAGAAAGGCATCCTCGTTCTTGTAGATGTTTCCTTCCCCTCCGTATTCCAGTTCATAGAACACACCTTCCGGCGTTTCTATCCTGTTGCCAATCTCTATCATAGCGTTACCGTTTCGTGGGTATATATAATCACCATCCGGGAGGAGAGCACCTTGTCGCGTACCGTGGGGTTGGCGATTGCCCAATCGGAATGGAAATGCATGTCCGGAATGGATGCGGTGTCCACAATATCGCCCCCGTTTTCCAGATGGAGATAATCCGGCTGATACAGGTCGCAAAGGAATTTGCCGTCCGTATCGCTGATGGCGTATATCTTGCCGTCGAGTGCGGCCGTCATCTCCTCCTCGCTGCGGTAGACCAACAGGTATTTACAGCCGGTCTTCATCTCTTCCGCAATCCGCTTATGCAGTTCTTCAGGAGATAATTCACGCAGTCTTGACACGACCGCCCCGATACTTTCCACGGCATCGTAGCTGTCCAAGACATCATGGCAGGTCGTTTCAAACTCCTCTTTCGGACGACCCGCAAAATTGATGGTACGGACTTCCTGCCCGTGCCCGCCGAGCAGGTAAAAGGGCGTACCGTTCCATTGTTCCTTTCTGACAGAGAGCGGCCGGGAGCATTCCCGTGTCTGCCGGTTCACAACGGCATACAGTTCCAGACTTTCCCCGCATTCCATACGCAGGATATGCCGGGCGAACTCCGTAAATGTCATGATTTTGATTCCTTCCCCGTTCGCCGTGAAGAAATCCTGTCTTGTCTGTTTCATAAATCCGTTTTTTTAAGAGTAGGTAATCGTTTTGTATAAGGGGTGGAATACTCACCTCGTTTTGAAAAAAAAGACCGCCGCAGCCGTAGCCGCGACGGCCCGTCATCATTATGGCATGTGATGAACAGGTTCTATTTTCGTTATTCGGCCTCGTAGTACGGTACGCCGTGCCTTACCACTGCTTTTTCCATTTCTTCCCACCAGATTTCACTATGGCGGTCATTGTCAAAATCTATGGGCTTTCTTTTACCGAGCCGCAGCCGGTCCCGTGTCTCCATTTCCGTTTCGTACACAATCTGTTCCATTTCTTCGTCCGTAACATGGTAGGTATCGAACGGCTCCGGCAGAGATTCCAACTCCCTGCGTGACAGCTCGGATTGCCCGCAGGTGAAAACCTTGTCATAGAAAGCGTCATCTTTCGGCGCAGTTCGGGTTCCTGTTCCGGCAGCACATCCAAATAATCCGACTCGTACAGGTAGTTTTCGTCGCGCCCCTTCGTCTGCCGGTTGTTCTTGAACTCTTCCAGATCACTTTCCGTCAGGCGGAATTCCTTCTTCTTACGCCGCAGGTACTCCATCATGTTTTCGAGGGAGGAGAACGGGGCTATGAGCTCCATGGAAGAACGGTTGTGCCAGGCATCGCTCCGGTACAGCAGGTAGACCTGCGGGCGGTTCCGGGCCGCCTCCTTACGGTATTCGCCGAACTCATACAGGGCGTTGTCGAAACTTCCGAATGCCAGCCGGACTTTGTCTTCGACGGATATGACTCCCGGCATTCCTCGAAACGGCGTTGCACGTATCCGATGAATCCACGTCTTCCAGAGTCTCCATGACCGTGCTGTCATCAGTCGAGAGCGCGATGTCAGCTCCTGCGAAATTGTCGGCTGACAGCACGTGTTTCTCTTCATTGTATTCGTCTTCCGCCCTGCAGACGGCCAGACCGGGCGTTTCTGCCTCGATCTCCACGACCTTACGGAGCGTCTCTTCGATAGCTATCCGGTATTTTTTCATTGTATGATGTTTATTTGTTTCAGTTCACGTTTGTAGTTTCTCAATGACGGCTTGTGCCCTTTCTCCCTTACGATCTGGCGCATCTGTGCAAAGGTGTATGCCTTCTCCATGTCCAGGCCGTAGTCCGTGGCGAATGCCGTCATTCCGATATAGCAGAAGCCGAACTTCCGGTGCAGCATGTCGGCCGTATAAGGAGTCATGTCTTCCGCCAAGGTTACGGGGACAGCCATTCCCCGGATCTTGAACTTCAAGCCCTCGATAAGGTCCCGCAGTTGTCGCTGTGGTAGGTCAGGTCCCTGCGGCGGGCGCAGTACCGATGGTCTCACCCATGAAGGTGTTGCGGAAGATTTCCGTACGGTTCAGGTCCTTCAACTTCTCGACACCGTAATAGCAGACCGCCTGTACGGCTTTCAACGCTTTGTCCACACGGGGTTTGACAAAGCGGGGGTCGTTTTCCGCCACGATCTTTTCCAGCCACGTGCGGTGGAAGGTTCCGACAGGCACGTCGAACACCTTCTCCGGCGTGCAGTATTTTGAATCCGACCGCGTCATCATCAGATGTGCCGAGGACGGCTCGTATTGTTCTTTCAGGTAAAAGGCCAGACAGGTATTGCCGACTTTGCAGTAAGTATAGTCGTCACGGCTGTTTTTCAGCGACAGCATCGTGGTTTCCCCGCCGTAGAACTTCTCGGGCAGTCCGGTCTGTCGGCAGAACTCCGTGAGGAAATGTCCGGGGATGGCATGTGCATAACTGCGCTCCTGGTAGCACTCCTTCGCCATTTGCGGAGTGATGAACCGTTTGGCAAAGTCACAGATATGGTAATGACCGTAATCATACGCCGCCTGCGTGTTCGCGGAGCTCTGGAACTTTTTGGGCATCTGGCGGAACCAGCGGAAACTCGTCCCGTGCTCCATGCAGTAGTCGACAAATTCCCGCGTCCATACATTTTCAGGAAATTCGGGACAGTTGCCGTTTCTTCGGATGAATGCCTTGCACACTTCCACCGAGAGCAGGGATTGTTCAGTTTCCTCGTCGATATAGCAGTTCGTCTCCCGTTTGCTGTTATCGATGGCAATGACCAGTCTTTCCGGTGTCTTGAACCGCTTCGGCAACTCCCCGAACATGTAAGGGTGTTTCTCCATCAGCCGGTCCGCCAGCATGTCGTCCAGATATACCGACAACGGCTTGAAAAACTGGGGGTCTGTGATGAAGTTTTTTCCTTCGGTCGAACAGACAGCCGCATGGAGAATCTCATAGGAATAGAACCGGGCGGGAACAAGCGAGAGGTCATGTTCCGCATCTTGCGGTAGTATGCCGCAGTCTTGAAACGGGACGGCACGACGGCATCGGTAACCGTGCTCAATATTTTCATCCCGTCGAGCATCCCGTAATAGAACTCTTGAGTCTTTACCTCAACGGGGACATATCCGAGGATAAGCCCCGTTTCATGACGGCGTCTGTCCTGCTGTCCGTGTAATACGGGTCGTAAATATAGCTGCGCAAGGCCAGGTATGCCAGTTGCGCATCCCAAAGGCGTTCAGGTATGAAGGCGAGAATGTCGAAATCCCCGCGTCCGTTTCGGATGACCGCTTCTGCCATTTCTCGGGTAACCATTGCTTCGGGAACGGCCGTGATATTCTTCGGTTTTTTGCGCATGGCGTAGTCACAGACTGCTCCCGAACGGTACGCCTCCGGAATATTGCGCAGCTCGAAGCTGTGCCAGCTCTCCGTGCTGCCCGCGATGATTCGTTCTATACGTCCGGGTGTGAGGAAACGTCCCGGAATATGGCTCAGCACCTCTATTTCCTTGCTTTCGACGGCTGCTTCCACGATCTCTTCCGTGAACAGGTGTTCCGGCAGCCATTCTATGGCCGATACGATGTTATTGTGCCGCATACAGTTTCTTTTTAAGGTTGGACGAACGGACGATTCTCACAAGGCGGCACCCCCGGTAGACATAGAGTATCCTGGATTCCCGTTCGGCGAGTTCCTCAAGTCCCTGCCAGTGCTGCGGTGTATTTATCTTTTCGAGTCGGACATGGTTGTTCACATATACCGTGATCGGTTCATGCTGTCATGGGAGGGCGTATCTTCGACGAAGAGCGGCTGTTCACAGTATTCTCCCTTGTCCATGACATGCCATCTGCCGTTATCGAACAGGAGGCACGTGTCCTCCATGCGGCCGAAAATGTCTGCGTTGTCCGCGATGCGTGATGCGGATTGCCGCGGTGTTTCCCGTCCGTCACGGATCTTTGAAAAACAGTGGACGGTATCGCCGGTTCCTGTCCATTTTCCATAGGGTGACGGTCCCAGTTTTTGTATGTCGCCCAGCGACAGCAGGGCATCTACCCGTCTGTCATTGGGATAGAACACCCGGAGTTTCCTCACAAGGTCTTTTGAAAGCGTCTCATGGAGCGCCTTGATGTGCCGGACACTGCCGTCCGGCAACAGTTTTCCGATTTGTATGCTCATAATAGTGCTATCTCTTGTTGTTGAAGTATAGCCGGGTCGTCCTTCTTTCGATTGACAGTCCGGCTTGAAAATTATGATTTACAGAAGTCTTCGGACTGGTATCCGGCCATGTCCGGTACGGAACCGCGTGTCATTCCGTCCTGTCGTCTTCCCGTCTTTTCATTTTCAGTTCCCTGCCGGTTGCCGTGCGGCAGAGCGGCAGTTTCCCGGAAGCGGTTTGCTTGCATCCCTCGACGAGCCGTCCTTCAGACACCATTTTCCCGTACATTTCCCTGATATAACGGTATGCCGGGGAGGTGTTCGAATAAACGGACTTCCCACGGAGTGTCTTGACACGCAGCTTTTCGACGAGTATTTCCAGCACCTGCTCCCGGCTCTTGTACAGGTTCCGGCGCTTGGTGCGGAAGGCGTCGAGAAAGACACCCCCGATAGTCATGTCATGAGTCTTGTGGTAATACGCGAGTTCTTCCTCCTCCGTCAGGTCGAGAATCTCGCCGTAAGTGTCAGTACGTAGGTACCGGAAGGTCGTTCCTTGTGCCAGAATCTTCTCGATAAGCTCCATGTGCTCTTTAAGAACAGGGCCCGATAACGATTGGGGATGACAGTACAGGCATGTCTTTCCGAGATACACCTCGGGACAACCGTCTTTGTATTTGTTTTCCTTGATGCTGAACCCTGTTTCCGTGAAAAGGCGCTTTACCTCGTCGAAGAAGCGTCCGGCTTTCTCTTCCGGCATGCGACCGCCGTCATAGCCGGACTCGACGCGGAAGTATGTGTCGATATATATCGGTGTGTCCATTTACAGTTCTGATTTTGATATGTTATATAAGCATAGCCCGGAACCTCCCGCTCGGGTTCCGGGCATCGTTGAAAATATTCTCATAGACGTATGGAATCGAACACTTTGTCGATGTCCTCCTGCGCCAGCCCGATGTAGCGCCGGGTGGTTTCCAGGTTGGAATGGCGGAATATCTGGTTGAGCAGGATCAGGCCCTCGGCCGAGCGTCCCATCAGTCGTAGACATAGCGCCCGAAAGTCTTGCGGAAGGTATGTGTGGAGAATGCCTGATCGGCAGCCTGTACCTTACCTTGAATACCTTGAGCAGCCTGTTGATGTATTCCAGCGAGTAAGGTTTCCCGGTACGCGGGCTGAGAAAGATGTACTGTTCGGGGGCGGGTTGTCCGAGCATCTCGTACAGGAAACGGTTCTTCTCCTGCACGTCCCTGTTGAACTTGATCAGGCGGTTTTTCTTTGTTTTCTGCTCGATGCGGGTCATGGTGCTTTTTCCTAAGATGTCTTTCCAGCGCAGGTCCTCACGTCGGAGGCCCTGCATGCCGTGCAGAACGACAGCCAGCAGTAGGTCTCCCACAGGTACTCGCCGTCCTTCTCAAGCCCGCGGACCAGCCTGTTATATTCCGCTATGCAGGTAGTCGGCTGTCGTCAGTTGTCCCTTGATTCTTGTCACGTGGCAGCCTTTTAAGATTCCGGCAACCCTTCCGAGAGCATCAGCTCGGCCAGCGCCCCGTTCTGGGGAATCATGGCCGGAATGTCCGTACGTCCGGGCTTGTAGATTTCGGTTGCCACGTTATAGATATCCCACGCCGTGAGCGTCTTCTTCTCTTCGGTGAGTTTGAGCAGGTCCTCGGTGAAGATGGAAATCTGGGACTGGTTCAGGGGATAGGTCTCCACCTTGGACGAAAGACGCTTGTCGGAACTGTCATGCGATACGCGCAATGCTGTCAGCAATCCGATGTAGCGTACATCTCCACCGGGGTAATTACTTTCGCTTTCAGGCGGCGGATGCGTTCCCTGTCCTCGTTCATCTGTACCTCGAAGTTCGAGAGCCACTCGTCTACACGACCGAAAAGCTCTTCGGTGGTGACTTTGTCTTTCCCGTAGTTCGACACACTGCGTTCGGGGGAGAGGATGCACTGGTTGTGGCACACCCTGACGCACGGCCGATGGCCGCCTGGATGCCGTCTGATGGAAGGCGATGACAAGCGTCGTGGTCAGCTCGTCCGTTTCCCATTCCTTAATGCGGATGGTCGTATAAACGCGGCGCAGGATATGCGCCTCGACGGCCATCGCCCCGTACTTTTGTTCCACCTGGGGCAGGACGACCACGCCGGGCTGTGCCTTGTTCTTGTTCTGGGCGGCGAAGATTTCCTCCACCTCGTAATTCAGGTTGTGTTTCTGGCAGATGTCCGCCATGCGCTCTATCACCTCGTAATGGTAGATTCCCTTGAGCGGGTTGCCATAGATGTCATTTTCCTTGTGTGTGCGCCGGAGCGTGTCGAGCGTCATCACCTCGACGTTGTTGTTCTGGAAATCGAACTGCACGGGGGCGGCCGTTGTTGCTAATGCTGTTGCCATAATGATTGATATTAAAAAAGTTATACAATAAGAAAGGCGGTGAACCGTTGTCCATCGCCTTTCCGGAATTCATTTTGCGGTTTCAGGCAGGTAACGCCTGCATATCAGGTCCGTGATACTCGGGTAATACACGTTGCCATAAGTTCCGTATGGTCCGAAACGGGCAAGGAAGCGGAAGTAAAAATCTACCGGACGCCGGTAGCTCGTCTGTATTTTGGTTTTCAGCAGGCGGTAGGCGTACTCGTCAGAATTTTCCACCTTGACCTTGCGTCCGTTGAAATAATAGTTTCCCTCCTTATCTGAAGAAAACGATACCTCTTCCTTTGCCGGACGCTCGCCGGCAACGACCCTGAAGAAGTCCTCCAGGGAGCGGCAATCCTGGTATTCTACCGGAATCGTGTCGCCCTCTCGCAGTTTCACGTCCAGTTTGTCAAGCAGTGTCTTGATGGCGGGCGTGTAGATATTTTCGGATTGGAAGCATCTTGTATCCCGCCAGTATTTCTCGAAAAGAGAGCCGGTTTCAAGGAGTAGGAACAGGGTTTCACGCGCTGTCTGCGGTTTATCGGCCAGATATGGAATATACTCGGTCACCAGTATGGAAAGTGAAAGATACTCCTCCGGTTGCAGTTCGCTCTTCTGGTGCAGGTTACAGTGCCTCTCGAGCAGGGAGTCGATGTCGGCTTCCCGCAAGCTTTCGTCCGTCCATACCAGGCAACCTTCTTTCTTGCAGGCGGGACATTTATCCGCTCCATACGGCAGGAGCATCACCTTGCCGCAATCGGAACAGGTGACCAGGTCGCCTCGTTCCGTATAAACATCTACCGTTTCCATTCTCAATCCTCCGCGTAAGGCCATTCAAGGCAGCAGTCATTGCATACGGCCACGCCCTCGTCACTCAGAATGTCAATATCTGTGCCCCCACATTCGGGGCATACCGGTACCTTTTTCTTGTCCATTCGTCGCTCTGCCGCTTCTTCCGTCAGAAGCAGCGGCACCCAGTATGCCGATGTGCCGAAATCCCGTATCCCGTTTTCATCCTGTATGGGTTCACAACCTTTCGTTCCCATGTATTTCTGGGAGTCCGGCCAACACACGGCACGGTAACACTTGTCCCGTTCGGGAGATTTGCCGGTATGGCGTATATAGTCTTCCTCGGCACGTAAAGGCGCCCCCGTTCTCCCCGCTTCCCCATGCCGGATAACCGGTTCCTTCTTCCTCGAAAGGAGCACTTTCCTCGGGAAATTCCACGAGTGCATATAACTTGTCATCCCATGCCAGGGAACACTCGCCGCAGTGGAACCGACTTTCGTGAATATCATAACGGATATTTTCCGAATTGCATTTCGGACAGATAATGTCTTTTGTTTTTACTTTCGGGAAACTCAGGATTTCTCCGGCAATGATTTCCATGCTGGGCCAGAACAACTGTTCGCAGTAATCGTCGGCCATCTTTTCCGCCAGATTCTGCATGTCGTCATCGCTGATCTTTTCCACATCGAAACCTTGTCCTTCCAGGTCATCGCGGTGGACGGACGTGATAGGGAAATACCCGGCGTTCAGCTCCCGGATAAATTGTCTTTCCTCTTCTGTCGGTTCGGGTAAGTTGTTGAAATATTCCCTGAGCCGTTGATAAAGTTCTCTTACCATAATTATATTCCTGTTTTTAATCTAATATCCACCAGTCGAGGACCAGTAGTTCCGGTCCATGATTTTTTCAAGTTCGAGGTCGGAACGTTCTTTCCAGAGGTCGAAGTCATCAAGCAGCTCCGTTCCGTCCTCCAGAGAAAGCACAGTATCCTCATTGTCAAACAGATAGTCTTGTATGTCATATCCGGACGGATAACGGTTTTCCCGGATGATTTCTTCTGCAATTTCCTTGTCCATTCGGTTGCCATTTTTTCAGTTCGCCGGTATTGTAACCGGATTCATTTGTTTTGTCTTTTCCTTGTAAAACCTGTCGATGGCAAGGAAGTAGTCCTCCGCATCCCAATCAGTGCCCGCATGCTCAGTCTCGAATTCTTCCGCCCACTGGACGATCTCGGCATTGACGGCACGGGAGTCCCTGTCCTCCCACAGGTTGTCCGCCCCGGCATTGTAGCAAGGTCCACGACAGCCTCCTGCAACTTGTTGTAGCCGTTACACTCTCTACCGTTGGAACGCAGCCATAAGTCCACGTCGACGGCATCCTCTTCCGTCGTCCCATTGTGCAGGCACAGGCACTGCCCGTTGCCGTTATGGCATACGAGGACCGGCCGTTTGGTGTCGGGGCATATCCGTACCAGCAGCTCATTGGCGGCAAGTGTTTCCGTATCATGCCCATTGAGCATTGCAGGAAGCGCCTGGCTGACCAGACTCAGGATTTCCTGTTCCTCCTTTGTCCCGGACGGCTTGGAAGCCAACAGGTTCTGTATGCGTTTAAGAAGATTGTAAATCATAATCAGCAGTCATTATGTTCTTTCCAGATTTTACGTTTCTCGTCATAGCCCTTGTTTTCCCACCATTCATTGCAGGTTTCGGCAAACCCCTGATGGTTGTCTCCGGCCGGACACTTGTCCTGACGGCAACCCGTGATCTGTTCCATTTGATTTGCGTCCAACGAGTTCCACCATTCCTCCATGCGTTCTTTGAACTCTTTTAAAGTACAGAATGCTGATGGTCCTCGCATTCGTCGCACCAGTTATCATAGCGGTCTATACCCGTGGTACCGATGAATGTACGGGCATTCGGATCCACCCATGCTGGGTCTGTATATTGTCTGAACCGCACCCTCGCATACGACAATCTCGTCGTCATTGACATCAGCGGAGATGAACCCGTGTTCTTCCAGCCAGTGGGCAATCTCAAGCAATCCCTCGGTCTGTACCTGTCCGATGGCTCATCGAAATCCTCGCCGGCTTCGCCGTTGAGCGTGCAGAGCAGTTTGCCGTTCCCGTCGATGAAAAGTTCATAAACGGTCGCACTTTCATAACCGCCGTATCCGTAAAAAGCGGAATTGTGGACCACCACTATCGGGGAGGTTTCATACTCCGCTGATTCCGCCTCCCGGTAATGTACGCCGCAGTTGCGGTAGAACGTGCCGATGATGTTGTTCTCCTTCTTCACGGCGTCGCGGATTTTCTCCATAAGTGATCTTCTGATGGAGATGATACTGAGGTGCGCATAATCCTTACGGAGACGTCTGTACACTTCCTGCTCGAAGTTGCCTCGAACAGAGTCGAAAGGGGATACGCCGGCGTTCTCCCGGATATATTTGTCCTCGTTAAAGTTGTAGCGCCGGCAGACAATATTCTTGACGCGGCGGAATTCCTCTCCGGCAAATTTGAGGATACTGTTCTCGCCTAGCGAAGTCGGAAAATAGCAGCGGGGCATGTGCACTGTCATTTCACGGTAAAGTGTGTCATCGTCTTCCGGAAAGGTTCTGTCTGTTTCCGGCTTTGTAGGTTTTTCCTGTTCCATGTTGCTTGTTTTTTATCTGTAGTTGAACAATTTCCGGTTTGCCGCCCGTTGCATGGCGGTCACCATATTCTTATGTCATAATCTTTAAAATAGTATTCCAACTCTTTTAATCCTTCCAAAGAGTGCAGCTCGTTCTTTCCGGTCACTTCGATGTCGACGGATACTGCATTTTCATCTTTGATGTTTACTTTGGCATTGTCAAATACACATCTTACATATTCTGCAATGCATGAGGCAGGCAGGTCGTTTTTTACAATATTAAGTACCATATTATTTATTGTTCATTAAATGTTTGCTACGTCCATAAACCGGGCACCGCTTGCGGTATCTGCATTCGCCCCGGGCCGCGTCGGTATGCGCCCGGTGCCATTCATCCCAGCTCTTCACTCCATTGTCTGTAAGGAATATGATCAGTTGCATGCAGCAGAAACCGCGTTCCTCACGTTTCCGGTCATGAAGGTTGGCCAGCCCGTTATCTTTAGGTTTCATACAGGTTTGATGTTACGGCAGGTTTGCTCGAAACGCCTTCATGGCATATCATTAAAACCATGAGACATGCACATAGGCATCGCTTTGGTCACTGCCGTTGATTAGACAATCGAGTACTTCGATAAACTTTTCCCGGTCCATCCCGACCTTTGCCAGGCAGGAATAAAATTCTTCGGCATTCTGCCGGAAGGTTTCATCCTGTTCTGAGATATGTTTTCTTAGCTGCTGCAGACCCGAACGGGCTATTTCGAAGTCATCGGTATAGGCGTCTTCTGCGGAGTTATCAACTTCGAACATTGTCAGGATATCATAAAAGATATCCTGACGTCCCCGCCATACATACCCGGATATTTGTATTCGATTTGCCAAACTCTGGCTACATGTAGTTTTCTGGCCATTATCTTTTCATTTTTCGGATTTGTTGTCTTATGCAGTGCAGCATCAATTCGATACCACGGATGCTTTCCTCATTCTCTTTCAGTTTGTAATAGTAGGCGTTCGCTTCGTCGTAGTCTTCCCGTGCCTTGCGCAATCTGCATTCCTTGGCGTCACGGACCTGTTCATGGGACAGGTCGTAACCGATGAACTCGTCCATGAAACAGGAAACCGTACGCCCGTAATAGTGGTCCGTGCGGGTTTCCACCGCAGTACGGATGATGTCGTCGCACCGCCTTCCGAGTGTCCGGAGTACGTCGCTGATATGCCGGTCATGGTACTCGTAACCGAAGAAACGGGTATACCACTCGTGTTCCTGCCGGTTTGTCTTCCCCGCGTAATACTCGTACCATTGGGCGTCGCACTTGGTGTGCCTCTGGGTAACCTTGAATATGGCATACTCTTCACCGATCCATGTAAAACGTGAGAGTATCTCACTCGCTTCTTCCTCATAGTAGCTATCCCGCCAATTCAATTCTTCGGTCTGGCTGAGCGGGAGGAATGACTGTTTGGTGATCCACTGCCCGAAACCTTTGTGCGTGACATGCGGAAGCACTTTCACGACCTTGCTCCATGCCTCGTTGCAGGCTTCATCCAGTGAAGGGAAACTTTCAGGAAAGCGTTCCCTGTCCGTTCCGTCTCGCAACACCTCGTTCCAATCTTTGTCGCAGACAATGAGGGTGAGGTCCTCCCTCACATGGCAGTCGCGTTCGCAATAGCCGTAGGGAGCATCGCAGAGCGTGTACCACTCCTTCGGTCCATAACCGTCGTCACGTCCCAGATAGCGTCTGGGCTTCCCCTTCTCTGTCTGCACCTCCCATACTTCCGTGCAGTTTCCACGGTCGATATGGTGCAGGCGTACCCTGATTTCCTTGTTATCTCGTTTTTCTTCCATGTCGTTCATTTTTAGTATGGCCTGTCTTTTTCTTTTCGAGAATCCGGTAGATTTCTTCAAGGTCATGCTCATTGTCTATCGGTTGCCCGTATTCCGTATCCACGATGACCACCCTGGCATTGGCCAGGTGACATCCTGCTATCGTCTTGTCATAGTCGCTCCATTCAGGATTGATTTCTGTTACCGTGTCAAATTCAAGTCCGTATGATGTCTTCATTGTATTTCCAGTTATTATGCGTATTTTTCTATTTTATGCTGCCGCTTTGTTCTGCCCGTCGATAATATGCCTGCATTCGGCTTCCAGTTCTTTCATACATTCCGTACCATAGAATCCCCAACAACTGTCCAGTTCATTGTCATCGTCACCTTCCGGCATGATGCGATACCCGAAACTTCCCCGGTATAGTTAGTTGTCAAGGGTACTGATTTCGTCTTGCAGGTATCCCTCGATCCGCTTCCTGCGTTTCGCGGTGATGTTCTTCCACCCGTATTCCCGGCGCACCTTGTCCAACGGTACCGCGATGATTCCGAAAAATCCGGAATCCCACGGGCAGCTGAACGGCGAGGTGGATATTGTAATGCCGCCATGGTCGTAGAGGTAGACCGGCAGGGCGATATATTCCTTCAGGAACGATTCCCGAAATTTCCGATATGCCTTCAAAAACCTTGTCGATATCGAAGTGGTCATCAAACTCCTTCTCCGGGCGGTAGCGACGATGTGCCGTATAAAGCGTACCGAGATTGTCATACGCTTCACGCGGGCTTCGGGCGTCATCATCATAATAGATGTTGATGCGATACCCGTTATATTTGATTTGATTATATAGATTCATTTGCCTGGGTATTATGTTTTGTTACAAAGTCTTACAAATTGTTCCGTAATCTCGTCCCGCTCGAACTCGTCGCAGTTCAGGTCGAAGAATATACCCGAAGCCGCGAGCATGTCACGGGCTTCTCCGTAGGTAAGGTCGTTCCTGTGCCTGTATCTGTCCACCATATCCCGATGTTCGGCTTCCGCCCGGTCGTGCAGCCTCATTTTATACTGCCTGTACCATGCGGGGAACTGTTCCTTGGAAACCATATGTTCCAGCTGCAAGTCCCGGTATCTTCCCGGTGCCAGCAGGATGTGGCTGTCAATGTAGGACTTCGCCTCGGCTATGATTCCCTCCCTGGTGAAGACGGTGGGAGCGTGCCGTGAAATGCACCCATCCACCATGCAACGGGTGTTCGATTTCAATCTGCACACCCTGCCTCCTGACATGTACCACGATATAGGCGGTCTGGCCGGGGAACATATCGTCCTTGAGGCTCACTTCCCGGCAGGCCGGCGGGTCAACATGGATGTAGTGGTCCTGCCTTGCGCCCTCGAGGAACCTTTCAAGCTGCCGCATCGACTGGCAGTAGATGAATGTCCCCACGCGGCACTGGCCTCGGCGGATGTCGCCGTAATAGTACTTTCTTGCCCTTGCTCCGGTAATGCGGGACTCGTCCGATGCCTCGAAATAGCTCCGGTAGGTATCGTCCGTACGGCAGAAATCATATATTTCCTGAAAAGTCCTTGTTTTCATTTGTTACTCCTTTTTATGTATTGTCTTCTTCCGGCGGGGGAAATTCCCCCGTCCTGTAAAATATCTCTCCGAGACGGTCAGCCTGTTCCGCCAGACCTCTCTTCCGGACAGCCGACACGGCATCGCATGCGGCCTTTTCGTACATGCCCAGCAGTACCGCCTCGGGCAGGCGTTTCGTCCGCCACACCTCCTGTGCGGTGGCGAGCATCTCCACCTCGCAGCCCAGATGGGCGGCTGTGAGGATAATGACGGCATTGCCGATAAAGTTCGGTATGCGTTCTTCCTGTTGTTCTCCTTTCATTGTTCCGTGCCTTTAATCCGTTTCGAACTCGTCTTCATAGACCTCGATCTCCTTCCCGCTCTCGCAGATGCGTACCAGCCAGGTGTATTGGAGCCGTTCCAACAGCTCTATACGGCGATAGCCCTTGTAGGGCACTTTCAGCGTTGCAATGTCTCCCGGTTTCATGTCAGGCGGGTATTTCAAACTGGACATGGAAATGGAATTCGCTTATCAGGCTGCAGATCTGCGGTACTGATTTAGGATCCTCCCGTAAGGGTAGAAGATGGTCCGGCAACGTGTCAGGCATCGGATACCCTGTTTTCGTAACCGGTACAGCAGGTAGGCCCTGCGTCGTAGTTGTTTCTTGCTCATCGTATAAAGGATTATGTCGTTTTGATTAGAATAGCGGTGTGGTCGTCAAACAGGGGCATCTCTTTACGTTTTCGATGTAATGCCTCCATTGAAAGATGCTCATCTTGTGTTAACAGGGATGAGCATCATTTCAATGGAGGGAGTACTAATTTATTCTGACCCGCCACACCGTGCCGCCTACCGGGCGGATGGAGATGACGGCCTATTTCTTACGCCATGCCGCCATCTTCTTTTTGATGTTGATATTGTTGTCCGCCAGCATTTTTTTCAGGACTGCCAGCAACCGCCAGCCTTCTCCGTTTTTATACTCTTCCGCCTTGCTGACAGGAACGCCAGTGACTGGTACTTGTCCAGACGCCGACCCCGGTCATTGACAGCCGTGCAACCGTGGAAACGAATCAGGTTCTGCATGGTAAAGAACGCCCCGGCTCCCTTATAGGCATCCATCCATGCCTTGCTTTGAGGAGTGCCCCATGGCAGCCGGATACGACGGTCATTGAACTGTCTGACCGCGTTGTAAAGCTGTGTGGCGTCCAACGCGTGCCTGATGTGGGTTATCGCGATGGAAAGCGGGTAGTACAGTTTGGATTGCAGGTCCTCCACGAAAATATTACGGCCGTGTATACGCTTGTAGGGAACTCCCTTGCATTTTCTTGTTTCCAGGTTGCCCACGTGTTTTTTCAGCGCGTTGACATAGTCGCTCGCGATGGCCAAAACCACATCACGGTTGAACCAGCGGTTTCTCTCGGCAAAACCCGTGATGTCCTTGTGTTCCACCCTCATCTGGGCGTGCAGCTCGTTCAAGAGCATTTTCCACTGGTAATCATAGCCTTTCCGGTGAATCATCTCGGTCACCCCTGCCGGCTCTTTTTCACGGTAATGCGTGTATGACATCATATGGAACATTTGTGCCATGACCCACCGGCGGAAGAGTCGGTTGTTGGGAACGGTACCTGTGCCATGATGCTGCCGAATATCGGGTCGTTGTCATCCAGGATGGTAAGTTTCCCGTCTTTGTTGGAGCGATATACTCGCCGCCCTCGGCTCCCTGCATGGCGAACAGGCAGCTCACGTCCACACCGGCACCGCGGAGTGCCTCGATACGCTCCCGCGCCCCTTTGGGAAGTCCGGCGGGAGAATTATGGCCGGCCACCACCGGATAGACGGTGCCCAAATCCGAATTCTTGCCGATAACGGTGCCCGTGGCGGCAAATTCCTTGTCCGCGATGGCGAATTCCGTGCCGCATCCGGGGCACAGGACTTTTGTTTCTTGTTTCTTTCTGCTCATTGTGAATTTGTTAATAGTTGATTACTTCCGGGTTCCACCCATTTTCTGAGTATCACCAGGTCCTTGTCTTTTTCGCTTTGCCAGAACCATTTGCCCATCGTTTCGGGATTCCATGTGAACCCGCCTATAATCCGGCAGAGGATATAGAATTCCAGCTCGAATTGCGCGGTATCCGGTGTTGCCCGTACAGCATGTCCCCGTCCTCGAGGTCACTTTCGGGCAATGCCATGAAATACCGGCGGGACTTGCTCTGGCTGCGCTCCGATGGTATCGAATGTTTATAGCGGCGGTACAGCTCCTCCACATCCGTGAAAAAATCCCCGCAGCCGTACTCCGGCAACCACGGAGCGCCATCATACCTGCCGTTCCGTATCATGTGTCTCCCGTTTACTTTTAAACTTCTGGACTGGAAATCAATCCGGAAATTTGCGCCGTTCTCTATGGCGGTGACGGTTTCTCGGTAAATATCTTCCATTTTCTCACCTGTTTACAATTAATGGCACTCAAACCCCTGGCGCGTATCTTTATAGTCCTGATAAATACAGTAGGACTTCGGTCCTGAACCAGGTAGTTGCCTGGCTCAGGACAAGCTTGAATACTGTATCTTGAATTGGGTCCTCGTGCATATGCG
>ENA-OQCK01000258-OQCK01000258.1-human-gut-metagenome-genome-assembly--contig:-NODE-258-length-31556-cov-3.576092_pt1 | contig 31556 bp, 32 predicted proteins | sample MGYA00242498_ERZ504578 | MGnify/ENA primary metagenome ERZ504578 (study PRJEB26092, sample SAMD00036229) | human gut metagenome | host: Homo sapiens | study: EMG produced TPA metagenomics assembly of...
TTACTACCGTCGTGATTCAACTTCAATACAAGCTTCGTCCTGTCGAATACCGCATGTTCGAAGTTCTGGTCGAACGTGATAGCATCGTGCGGACAAGCATTGACACAAAGTTGACAGAACATACAAGCACCCAGGTCATATTCATATCTTGCCAGGATTTTCTTCTTCTTGCCGTCCTCTGTCTCGATGGTTTCGCTGATAACCTTGATGGTGTCATTCGGACAGGCCATTTGACACAAACCGCAGGCTACACAGCGATGTTCGTTATTCTCATTATGGGGCATGTTCAGTGTGCCGCGGAACCGGTCGAACATTTTCAGCTCTTTCCGGTTTTCGGGATATTGCTCGGTTACTTTCTTACGAAAATACACCTTGATACTGGTCTTCATACCCGTTGCCAGTGTACTGATGCCGTGCACCAGACCACCTAAGTACGTATATTTTTTATCTTTATATTCCATAATCTAATCTGCTAGAAATGAAAGCCGAAGCTACACAACATGCCATTATTAATAAGTTTACCATAGAAATAGGAACCAGATATTTCCATTCCAGATTCAGAATCTGATCAATACGCAGACGGGGGAAAGTCCATTTAATCCACATCAATAGAAATACCACAAAGAATGCTTTGCCGAAAAACCAGATAAATCCGGGAATATAGTCCATTACGGCATTAAATCCGTCCAGCCTACGATATGCAACGGCATCCAACCACCCAGAAAAATAGTAGCAGCAACGCTGGCTACAATAAACAGATTCAGATATTCCGCCAGATAGAAAAAACCGAAACCCATCCCCGAATATTCTGTATGATATCCGGCGGTCAACTCACTTTCCGCTTCGGGAAGGTCGAACGGACCACGGTTACATTCGGCGTTTCCGGCAATCAGATAGATAATGAAGGCAATCACCGCGGGAATGTGTCCTTTGAAGATAAACCAGCCATTAGCTTGTCCCTCTACAATTTCGGAGAATTGCATGGTTCCCATAAGCACTACCATAGTCATGATACTCATACCTACGGAAAGCTCATAACTGATAATCTGTGCACCACTTCGCATCGCACCAATCAGCGAGAATTTATTATTACTGCCCCAGCCTGCAAGCAGAATACCGACAACTCCGATACTGGAAGCTGCCAACAGGAAGAATACGCCTACGTTGAAGTTCAGAATCTCCGCACCTTTATTAAAAGGAATACAAGCGAAAGTAAGGAACGAAGCGATAATCACCATAAACGGAGCCAGATTGTAGAGGAAATGGTCGGCGCCTTCGGCATGAAGATTTCCTTAGTCATCATTTTAAGCACGTCGCAGATCACCTGGATAGAACCCCATTTACCGACACGGTTCGGACCGAGACGGCATTGGAAGAATCCGCAGACTTTGCGCTCCATGTAAATCAATATGATAGCCAGTATGGCATATAATGCAACGATGCACACACCGATAGCCACACATTCTATAAATACGGCTACTCCTTCCGGCATAATGGAGAGAAGCAGCTCATGTATCCAGTTTGTTACTATACTAAAGTCGAACATATAATTTAAAATACTTGATACTTATTACTTGTTTATCTATCAATATCCGGGACCACATAATCCAACGTTCCGCCAATAGCAATCAAGTCGGCAATCTTCGCTCCACGGCAGATTGTGTCAATTGCAGCAACAAGCGGTAGTCCCGTGGCGCGGTAGTGCAGGCGATAAGGCATCTTGTCACCCTGGCTTTCGAGGAAAACACCGAACTCACCACGGCTTCCTTCCACGGCAGCATAATAACTACCTTCGGGAACACGGATGATCGGTTTCATTTTCTCCTGATAGGGGCCTTCGGGAATATTGTCGATTAATTGTTCGATGATGTTCAGACTCTCCATTATTTCGTCCATACGTACCAGGTAACGGGCGAAACAGTCACCTTCCGTATAAACAATTTCTTTGAAATCTACTTTGTCATATACACTATACGGTATCCGTTTGCGCACGTCGCAAGCCCAACCAGAAGCACGTCCTGTACCTCCTGTACAGCCGAAAGAGATAGCATCTTCACGACTCAGCACTCCTACACCTTTCATACGGCTTTGGGCAATGACATTACCTGTAAATATGTCGTGGTATTCGTGAATGATTCCTCTCATATACGGGATAAATTCTTTCACCCGTTTGACAAAATTCGGGTGAAGGTCAGCTTGCACACCGCCAATCGTGTTGTAATTCATAATCAGGCGTCCGCCGCAAGTTTCCTCAAAAATATCGAGAATCTTTTCACGGTCACGGATCCGTAGAAGAAAGCTGTCAGCGCTCCGAGTCCATGGCAAGGGCGGAAAAGAACAATAAGTGGGAGTCGATACGTTGTAGCTCATCCATAATCGTACGGATATATTGTACGCGTTCGCTAACTTCGACACCCATTGCCTTCTCAATACACATGCATAGTGCATGACGATTCTGATGGGCACCCAGGTAATCAAGACGGTCTGTCAGAGCCAATGTCTGCGGATAAGTAAGACTTTCGTTCATTTTCTCGATGCCCCGATGGATATAGCCACAGTTTGCATCAATCTTACGAATAATTTCACCCTCCAAAGAAACACGGAAGCGCATGACACCATGGGTTGCTGGATGTTGAGGACCAATGTTGACTACATATTCTTCTTCGCCGAAGAGTTTGGTTTCTTTGTCTTTGATTGTCCCGTCCGGGTTCAGCTCTATTTCCCGGGTCGTGTCAAACGTTTCTTCGTTTGTCATACAAAGCGGATTATCTTTCTCCGGGTCATTGTCTTTCCGCATCGGATAACCTATCCAGTCATTGCGCAGATAAAGACGGCGCATATCAGGATGACCGATGAAAATGATACCATAATAGTCGAAGACTTCACGCTCGTAGAAGTCGGCTATCTTCCATATATCGCTGACAGACGGGATTTCCGGTAATTCACGGTTGGTTGTAGCTGTTTTTACTGCTATCCGTTCGCCTGTGACAGTAGATTCCAGATGATAGACTACGCCTAACCCACGAAGTTTTTCCGGAGTATCTTTCTCATCTGCTGCTCCCCAGTCCATGCCGGTGAGGCTCTCGAGGAAGTCCATCTGTTTTTCATTCCGCAAGCGCAGCATCTCGTCGTGTAATGCTACGGGGGCTATAAATTGTATTTCTTGCATAAATCCTTTAAATTAAGAATGTAAGATTACTCTTCGTTCTTTATATAATCCGGTTTCTTCTCTTTTCTATTCACTCCACCAAAGAACTTTCTATTTTTACCTTGCGTTGCAACTGCATCATGCCATAATAGAAAGCCTCGGGACGCGGCGGACATCCGGGGATATATACATCTACCGGAAGAATCTTGTCTACTCCGTTACTACGTGGTAAGACTTTTTGAAAGGGCCTCCGCTGACTGCGCATCCCCCACGGCCACCACATACTTCGGATCGGGCATTTGGTCATACAGACGTTTCAATACCGGAGCCATTTTATTCGTGATTGTTCCGCATACCATAATCATATCAGCTTGACGCGGACTGGCACGTGCTACTTCGAACCCGAAGCGGGCCATGTCATAACGAGCGGCACCCAATGCCATAAATTCGATACCGCAACAACTGGTTGCGAAAGTAAGCGGCCACAGTGAATTGCTGCGTCCCCAGTTGATGAAATCGTCAAGGACTCCGAGAGCGACATTTGCCCCTCCGGCATTAAGCTCCCTGACCAACTTTTCCAATGACTCATTGTCAATGAACTCCTCATAAGGTATTGATTTTATTTTTGGCTTTTTGGTTATTTCCATTCCAATGCTCCTTTCCTCCAGGCGTATGCAAGACCCAGAACTAAAATAATAAAGAAGAAGAGAATACTAATAAGTCCTTGTGGTCCCATGTCACGCATTACTACTGCCCACGGAAACAGAAAAGCTGTTTCTACATCGAACATTAGGAACAGAATAGCAAACAAGTAGTAGCCCACACGGAACTGCATCCATGATTTACCACGTGTCGGTATACCACATTCGTATGCCTCGAACTTTTGCTCATTGTATGAGCGGGGGGAAATAGCTCGCGAAAGAGCTATCACAACACCGACAAAAGCAAGCGCTGTCAGTAAAACAACAACTAAAAATGTAAAATTCATAATTCAATAGCTGTTTAGATTGAATATTATAGAAATGAACAACAAACCCTTCACCCACCGGAGAAGAGGTTGATTGCCTGAAATAAATCGAATAAAAAATAGTGCCCTGGCTTGTCTAAATGACAATCTTCCTTAAACCATATATATAATGGGTAACAGGATCATAAAGGTAGTTGGGAGTGTGAAGCGAAAATGAGTAAGGCGGACTTTGCAATTTATAATGTTCGCAGAAATAGGCGATCAGTAATAACATGCTCTTGTCTGTCGGAACATGGGCGACGTCCGTATGGCTCATATCGCACGATTGGGTGGAGTATAGATTATAAAGACGCTCAATCGCATTATGAATCGGACGGTCTTGGGATACGTAGCACTTCTCCTGCCGATAAGTCGGGGAGGTAACTTTGCAAATATCTTCCATTGTTCCATTAGTGACGCAATGAATTAGCAAAGCCAGTACCAAAAGTAATCCGAATTTTAAGCTTTGTTTCATCTTTCTCTTATAACGGCTGCAAATATAGGATTTATATTTATACTTTTTGCAAACTCTAAGTAGCAAAAAAGGTTTTTTTAGCACTCCAATTGATCTATGTCAATACTCGTTTAGTTCTTTTTCCAGAAATCGGAACTGAAGAGCAGTAATACCGTAAATAATTCCAAACGTCCGAGGAGCATAAGGAAAGAAAGTAGCCATTTTGCAGCGTCGGGTAACTCACTCCACGAATAGGCCGGGCCACAGGTACCGAGCCCGGTCCCATATTACCCATACTTGAAACAACGGTTCCGATTGACTCGAGAAATCCTACTCCGAAACCCAACATAATGAGTATGCTGATAATGGCGATAACTGCATACAGAAATGTGAATGCCAGTACCGTTGATTGAATCGAAGGAGAGATTACCTGTTTATTAACCCGTACCGGTAGTACGGCGTTAGGATGCAGGATATGTTTGAACTCATTCTTTGCTACTTTAAAGAGAATCACCATACGAATACATTTGATACCTCCTGTCGTGCTGCCCGCACAAGCTCCTATCAACATAACCACAATCAGGCACCCCCAAAGAATGGAGGGCCAAAGCATATAATCCGCTGTGGCAAAACCGGTAGAAGTCTGTAATGAAATCACTTGAAACAATGATTTACGGAAAGCTTCCTCTACTCCCATATCACAGGTTCGATAGAGCCAGAAGGCAATGAATATTGTGAAAAAGATACACAGATAAAATAAAACTTCAGCTCTGCGTCATGGATGAATTTCTTGATCTTTCCGTTGAACATCAACAACAATAAAGTGAAGTTGATACCTGAAAGAAACATGAAAATGGATATTACGTAATCTATATAAGGAGAGTGGTAATATTCAATGCTAGCTTGTTTGGTCGAGAATCCTCCGGTACTGGTCGTCGTGAAAGCATGACAAATACTGTCAAATACACTCATGCCGCCGAATACGAGCAATACAATCAGCGTTCCTGTCATTCCGGCATAGATACCCCATATCCATTTGGCGGTAACGCCGATACGGGGATGTACTTTGTCATGAGTAGGACCGCTGGCTTCGGCAGCGAATACCTGAATGCCTCCCATTCCGAAAATCGGCAGAACGGCAATTGTGAAAAATACAATTCCCAAACCTCCTATCCATTGTGTCATTGCCCGCCAGAAAAGGATTCCGTGTGGCATTGATTCAATGTTGTTCATAATGGTAGCCCCCGTACTACTGAATCCGGACATCGTCTCGAAAAAAGCGTCCGTAATACTCGGGATATATCCACCTATATAATAAGGTAACATTCCGAAAAGCGAGAATGCAATCCAGGCAGTACTGACAATGACATATCCGTCACGACGGTTGAGCGACTTTTCCGCACCTTTGCCAATTGCAAGCATCAATATACCGACGCCTGTGGTGATAGCGGATGAAATCAGGAAACTCTGCAAATCGTTTTCTTTGTAGAAAAGAGAGACAGCTCCACAACATAACAGCATAGCTGTTTCTATCAGAAGCAGGAATCCTATGATGCGGTATATCATCTTTGAGTTAATCATAAACAAGCTGCGGTTAATACTTAAAACCTAATACTTAATTAAAGAATTTCTCAATCTTTTTAATCATCATACTCAGGCAGAACACAACGACATGGTCGCCCGGTTGTATCAGCGTGTCACCGGTTACAAGTACTCCTTCACCATTACGAATCATACCTCCGATAGTGGTTCCTTTCGGAAGGCCAAGGTCTTTGATAAAATGTTTGGTAATCTTGGCACCTGCCGGCACGGTGAATTCCGCTACATCTGCATTGGCAAAAGTCAGGCATTTCACATTGGATACATCCGCATCCAACATCATTTGGTAAATATGGCTGGCGGCAATCATCTTTTTGTTAATAACCGTACCGATGTCAAGGCTTTCGGCCATGCCGATATAATCAATGTTTTCTACTTCTGCCACCGTCTTTTCCACGCCCATGCGTTTAGCGGCAAGACAGGCAAGAATGTTGGTTTCGGAATTTCCGGTCAGGGCGACGAAGGCTTCTGTATTCTTCAACCCTTCTTCAATCAGAAGATCCATGTCACGGCCGTCTCCGTTGATAATCATAGTCTTGTCATCCAATAACTCAGTCAGGCGGTTGCAACGGTTGATATCGTTATCTACGATTTTCACCTGCATATAGTCCGGTACGTATTGTGCAGTACGGACAGCAATGCGGCTTCCGCCCATAATCATCACATTACGCACATCGGCGTAATCTTCTTTACCGGCAATTTTCCGGATATAAGGGATATATTTGCGGGTGGTCGTAAAATAAACAATATCATGCAATTTGATAACGTCATCTCCACGCGGGATAATTGTTTCTGTTCCACGTTTAATGGCTACCACATGGTAGGGGATATTCGGGCCACCTAATTCATAGAGTGGAATATTCAGAATCTCCGCTTTTTCACGCATCTTGGTACCTATTAAGATCAGAGCACCTCCACAGAACTCCCACCATTGGCGTACCCAGCTCATGCGCATGGAAGATACGATTTCTTTAGCGGCAAGCATTTCCGGATAAATCAGGGAGTCTACGCCCAGTTTCTGAAAGAATTCTTTATTTTTGGGCAGAAGATATTCGTAGTTGTCGATGCGGGCAACGGTCTTTTTTGGCTCCCAAGTTGGTAGCCAGCATACAAGCGGTCATGTTCCTGCTCTCGTCCGGGGTGACGGCAATGAACAAGTCGGCTTCTTTCACACCTACTTCCTTTAAACCGGAAATAGAAGAAGGGGAGGCGGTGACCGTCAGCAAATCGAAGTTGGAACTAAGTGCGGTTAGTTTTTCCTCGTCATCGTCCATTAGGATGATATCCTGTTTTTCCCGGGACAATAATTTAGCCAGGTGGGTGCCTACGTTACCGGCCCCTGCAATAATAATCTTCATTTTCAGTTGGTTAATTCTTTAACTCCACTCATGCTTAGCTGAAGTGCGCATTGCTTTAAAAGTTCTTTAGTGATGCTGTCTTCATCCATTCCGCAGAGTTGGTATAGTTGTGCTATTGTGCCATGTTGAACGAATTTATCTGGGATTCCGATGCGTTTCACGGTCGGAGTATATTCATGGTCGGCCATAAATTCGAGTACGGCACTTCCCATTCCTCCCTGAATCACTCCATCTTCTATGGTAACGATGTGGCGGAACTTCCGGCCTACCTCGTGCAGCAGTCCTTCATCCAGTGGTTTGAGGAATCTTAAATCGTAATGTGCAATGCTTTTGCCCGATTCGGTTTCGGCACGGGCAATGGCAGTAGCCGCTTTATTTCCGATAGGACCTATGCTGATAACTGCGAGGTCTTTACCGTCCTTCAATTTCCGTCCCTTACCTACGGGAATTTCTTCGAGCGGACATTTCCAGTCGACTAATACTCCGCGACCTCTGGGATAACGTATGGCAAACGGACCTTTGTCAGGCAGTTGGGCTGTGTACATCAGACGGCGTAATTCATGTTCATCCATAGGCGATGCAATCGTCAGGTTAGGTATCGGACGCAGATAAGCCATGTCAAAAACTCCGTGATGAGTAGGCCCGTCTTCGCCTACCAGCCGGCACGGTCGAGACAAAAGACAACAGGCAAGTTCTGGATAGCTACATCGTGGATGATATTATCATAAGCCGCTGCATGAACGAAGAATAGATGTTGCAGAAAGGTTGCAAACCGTCTTTTGCCATACCTCCGGAGAAGGTGACGGCGTGTCCTTCGGCAATTCCTACATCGAAAGCCCGTTTAGGCATTTTAGACATCAGTATGTTCATCGAACAGCCACTGGGCATGGCTGGGGTAACGCCTACAATTTTAGGATTGGCTTCGGCCAGTTCCACAAGCGTATTTCCGAAAACATCCTGAAAGAGAGGAGGCATTCCTTCCGTATTGGCAATAAAACGCTCGCCGGTGACAGGATCGAACTTACCGGGCGCATGCCATTCGGTAGCGTGCATCTCTGCCGGGGCGAATCCTTTTCCTTTTATGGTATGTAAGTGCAGGATTTTAGGTCCTTGCAGGTCTTTTATATCCCGTAATATGCGGGCGAGGTTCTTCACATCGTGTCCGTCGATAGGACCGAAGTAGCGGATGTTCATTCCCTCGAAGATGTTTTGTTGTTGTGCAGCCATTGATTTCAGGCTGTTGCCGAAACGTATAAGGGCTTTGCGGCGTTCTTCGTTTAAAATACCGAGTTTGAACAGCATTCGTGACAACTTGAAACGTAGCTGGTTGTAGCGGTTGGAAGTTGTCATGTTGAAAAGATACTGTTTCATACCGCCAACACTACGGTCGATTGCCATGTCGTTATCATTCAAGATAATGAGCAGGTTGTTCGAGGTGGTTGATGAATTGTTCAGTCCCTCGAAAGCCAGTCCGCCACTCATCGAACCATCACCGATGACAGCTATGACATGACGGTTGGAATCTCCGTTCTGAGCAGCGGCAACTGCCATGCCGAGAGCAGCAGAAATAGAATTGGATGCATGTCCGCAGGTGAAAGTATCGTATTCACTCTCCTCCGGTGAAGGAAAAGGACGGATTCCTCCCAACTTCCGGTTGGTGGAGAAAGCTTCCCGTCGTCCCGTAAGAATCTTGTGTCCGTATGCCTGATGACCCACATCCCACACAATACGGTCATAAGGCGTATTGTAGACGTAGTGTAAGGCTACGGTCAATTCCACTGTCCCCAAACTCGCAGCGAAATGTCCCGGATTGCAGCATAGCTCTTTAATAATGTCTTGCCTCAGTTCATTGCATACTTCCGGTAGTTGTTCTACGTTTAGTTTCCGTAGATCTTCGGGGTAATCAATAGTGTTTAGCAAGTTATATATCGGTTCATTATTCATGATTCTAGGAAATTTAGTGCAAAAATACGAAAAGAATGTGGAACCTGAAATGGAATACACATCTTTATTGTACTTTTGCTTCGTGAAAAGGAATTAATAAGGAGAAAAAATATATGGATTTTCGAACGAAGGTTGAACTGCCCGCAAGCTTGCCGCCTGTTACTCATGCCGGACAAATACTTCTGCTGGGCTCCTGTTTTGCAGAAAACATGGGTAGGCAACTGGCGGAAAACAAATTCAGGGTAGATGTGAATCCTTTTGGTATTCTCTACAATCCCTTTTCTGTTTCAACAGCCTTAGTTGAAATATTAAAAGGGAAGGTGTATCAGGAGGAAGATTTATTTGCTTATAAGGAGTGTTGGCATAGCCCGATGCATCATGGCTCATTCTCCGCAGCTACGGCGGGCGAGGTCATCCGGAATATAAATCATCGTTTGCAGCAGGCCCATAAGACGGTTCATCAACTGGATTGGTTGATGTTGACTTTCGGCACCGCCTACGTCTATGAACAGAAAGAAACGGGGAGGGTAGTGTCCAACTGCCACAAGCTGCCGGAAAGCAATTTTAACCGCCGGCTCCTGTCAGTCGACGAGATTGTGAACGAATACACTTCATTGATTGCCGGTATGACGGCACGTAATCCGAATCTGAAGGTTCTCTTTACAGTCAGCCCGATCCGGCATATTCGTGACGGAATGCATGCCAATCAACTTAGTAAATCGACCCTGTTGCTTACAATCGACCGCTTGCAGCAATTGTTTCCGAAGCAGGTTTTCTACTTTCCTGCTTACGAGATAGTACTTGACGAATTGCGCGATTACCGGTTTTATGCCGATGATATGTTGCATCCGTCTCCATTGGCCGTGAACTACCTGTGGAAATGCTTTTCTGATTCCTTTTTTTCTGCTGAAACAAAGCAGGTTATGACAGAAGTGGAGGATATCCGCAAAGATATGGCGCATAAACCCTTTCATCCCGAATCGGAAGCGTATCAACGCTTTTTAGGACAAATAGTGTTAAAAATAGAACGACTTATCGGAAAATACCCGTACTTAGATTTTCAAAAAGAAACAGAACTATGTCATATACGATTGAATCCATAGCCGAATGTATCGGTGCCCGCCGTGTGGGCGAATGTGAAGCGACAATTGATTGGCTACTGACAGACAGCCGCTCTCTTAGTTTCCCGGAAGAAACTCTTTTCTTTGCCCTGACTACGAAACGTAACAGTGGAGCCCGCTATATCCCCGATTTATATGACCGGGGAGTGCGTAACTTTGTGGTTACTGAAGAAGACTTTGAGAAATTTAAGAATGGAGAACTAGGAAAGCTCTCCACCCTCAATTTCCTCATCGTTGCCAATCCGTTAAAGGCTTTGCAGAAGCTGGCTGAAATACATCGGGAGGAGTTTAAAATTCCGATTATCGGTATAACAGGGAGCAATGGAAAGACGATTGTGAAAGAGTGGTTACACCAGTTACTGAGTCCCGACCGTCGTATTGTCCGTTCGCCGCGTAGCTATAATTCACAGATTGGTGTACCTTTATCGGTCTGGCAACTGAATGAAGAAGCAGAATTGGGCATATTCGAAGCCGGTATTTCTGAAATGGGAGAGATGAATGCTTTGAAGCGGATGATAAAGCCGACTATTGGCATTCTGACTAATATTGGCGGTGCTCATCAGGAAAACTTCTTCTCATTACAGGAGAAGTGCATGGAGAAACTGACTCTTTTTAAAGATTGTGATGTCGTAATTTATAACGGAGATAACGAACTTATCAGCAATTGTGTAGCAAAGTCGATGTTGACAGCTCGTGAAATAGCATGGAGCCGTAAGGATATTGAACGTCCGTTATATATTAGCCGGGTGACTAAGAAAGAAGATCATACTGTTATTTCCTACCGTTATCTGGATATGGATAATACTTTCTGCATCCCGTTTATTGATGACGCTTCCATAGAGAATGTACTGAACTGTCTGGCAGCCTGCCTCTATTTAATGACCCCCGCCGATCAGATAACAGAGCGTATGGCACGTCTTGAACCGATTGCCATGCGTTTGGAAGTAAAAGAAGGAAAGAACAATTGTGTATTGATTAATGATAGTTATAACTCGGACTTGGCTTCATTGGATATCGCTCTTGATTTTTGGTACGTCGTTCGGAGAAGAAAGGATTGAAACGTACATTAATCTTGTCGGATATTTTAGAAACAGGACAAAGTACCGCTACACTTTATCGTCGTGTGGCACAGTTGGTACGGAGTCGTGGAATAGACAAACTGATTGGCGTAGGAGCAGAGATTTCTTCCTGTACCGCTCGTTTTGACGATGCGTTGGAACGTTATTTCTTCCCGAATACAGAAGCTCTTCTGGCTTCGAATCTGCTGAAATCACTTCATTCGGAAGTAATTCTGATTAAAGGTTCCCGTGTGTTCAACTTTGATCTGCTGTCCGAAGAACTGGAACTGAAAGTGCATGAAACGATTCTGGAAGTAAATCTCGGTGCAATGGTGGAGAACCTGAATCATTATCGTGCGATGCTTCGTCATCCCGAAACGAAAGTGATCTGCATGGTAAAGGCTTCCGCTTATGGAGCCGGTTCGTATGAAATAGCCAAGACATTACAGGAACATCATGTCGATTATCTGGCTGTAGCCGTAGCCGATGAAGGTTCTGAACTTCGTAAAGCAGGTATTACTTCTTCTATCATCATAATGGACCCTGAGCTCACAGCATTCAAGACTATGTTCGACTATAAGCTGGAGCCGGAAGTTTATAATTTCCACCTGCTCGATGCTTTGATTAAAGCAGCCGAGAAAGAAGGAATCACCAACTTCCCGATTCATATAAAATTGGATACGGGTATGCATCGGCTGGGTTTTGGCATTGATGAGATTCCCTTGCTGATTCGTCGCTTGAAAGCTCAGAACGCTGTGATTGCCCGTTCGGTGTTCTCTCATTTTGTAGGTAGTGATTCGCCTCAATTCGATTCTTTTACACGTCAGCAGATAGAATTATTTGAGAAAGGTTCGCAGGAGTTGCAAGCCGCTTTCTCACATAAGATTCTGCGTCATATCTGTAATACGGCAGGAATCGAACGTTTCCCCGGTGCACAGTTTGATATGGTACGTTTGGGAATCGGACTTTATGGAGTGAGTCCGATAGATAATTCGATTATACACAATGTAAGTACTCTCAAGACAACGATTCTTCAGATTCGGGACGTGCCTGCAGAAGATACGGTAGGATATAGCCGAAAGGGACATTTGGAACGTCCTTCACGCATTGCTGCTATTCCTATCGGCTATGCGGACGGATTAAACCGCCATTTGGGACGTGGAAACGCTTACTGTCTGGTGAATGGGAAAAAAGCGCCTTATGTCGGCAATATCTGTATGGATGTTTGTATGATTGATGTAACGGACATCGACTGCCGTGAGGGTGACCAGGCGATTATCTTCGGTGATGATCTTCCGATTACTGTCCTTTCTGATAAACTGGATACGATTCCTTACGAAGTGTTGACTAGTATATCCACTCGGGTAAAGCGGGTTTATTATCAGGATTAGTTCATAACAGAGCAACACTGAGTTTCACAGGGTGGGCAAAATAATAAAAACTCCGTGGAACTCTGTGCTACTCTGTGGCGAAAATGTTATATTTGCACCAACTAGTAGAAACCTCTTATCAAATAAACTTATGACAAACTTATTATTATTAGGCTTTTTGCCAGCGGTTCCGAATGGATTATTATTGCTTTGGTTATTCTTCTTCTTTTCGGTGGAAAGAAAATTCCTGAACTGATGCGTGGCTTGGGTAAAGGGGTCAAGAGCTTCAAGGACGGAGTAAATGAAGCGAAGGATGAAATAAATAAGGCGAAAGACGAAATTGACAAACCGGCAGATTCAGCTAAGTAAAGAAGAAAGTTCGAATGGCAGAAATGACCTTTTGGGATCATTTGGATGAACTGCGTAAGGTACTCTTTCGGGTGATTGGGATTTGGTTCGTGTTGGCGATAGGCTATTTTATAGCTATGCCCTATCTTTTCGATCATGTGATACTGGCACCTTGCCACAATGATTTCATATTCTACGATTTATTACGATACATCGGACAGAAATTCGATCTGACTGATGATTTTTTTACGCAAGATTTTCATGTGAAGTTAGTCAATATTAACTTGGCTGCTCCTTTTTTTATCCATCTGTCAACGGCTTTTATGTTGTCGGTAGTGACTGCCATACCCTATCTTCTTTTTTGAAATATGGCGTTTCATTAGTCCTGCCCTTTATCCCAATGAACGTAAAGGAGTACGGAAAGCCTGACAATAGGTACATTCATGTTCTTTATCGGTGTTTTGTTGGGGTATTTTATGGTCTACCCGTTGACACTTCGCTTCCTTTCTACTTACCAATTAAGTTCAGAAGTAGAAAACATTCTCTCGCTCAATTCATACATTGACAATTTTATGATGTTGATTCTCTGTATGGGACTTGCTTTTGAACTTCCGCTGGTGACTTGGTTACTCTCTTTGTTGGGAATAGTCAACAAGTCTTTCTTGCGGAAATATCGTCGTCACGCTGTTGTTGTCATCGTGATAGCCGCTGCTATAATCACTCCTACGGGCGATCCCTTTACGTTGAGTGTGGTAGCTATTCCTCTTTATCTGTTGTATGAAATGAGTATTTTGATGATAAAAGACAAGAAGGAAGAAGATATAACAGAAGAAGTTTAAACATCGTCGGGTATTTGAAGGCACTCATTTGCATAAGAATTAAGATTTATCACGTACCTTTGTTTTATGGAAGCAAATGAAGGAATAGAATCTTATGAACTACTGCTGCTGTTTGCCGGGAGAAAGGTGTGGAATTGGTTGTTGGCTATAAACAAATGCGTGATTTGTTGGAACGTATTTGTCGTTCGGAGATGCAGAATGAGAGTCTGCAAATGACCGACCTTTCCGCCAGAATCAGTTTTGTAGGTGCCAAAACCGGACTTACTTATGCAGAGCAGAATCGTTTGCATACATTCCGTCTGACTTCCAATCGGGTTTTGAATCACCAGCTTGTTCCTACCCGGGAGAATCTTTTGCGAGACGTCAAGACATTGGCTTTTCTTATCCGTAAATTGTCCGGTGAAGATGTTCCTGTTGAATTATACCGTTTGCTACCCCGTACCGATGCAACTTATCTGGTTGCACCTCCTGCCCTTGAACGTGTGCAACGGATGCGCGTCTGCTTTCAGTATGCCGATGAACAATATTTATATGTAACTCCGTTGGATGAAGTATCGGAGAAACCTTATTTGGTTCGCTATAACATTCCTCAGATAAACGAAGAATTTGCTGAAACCTGCCGGCTGCTATGGCAATATGCCCAAATAAATCTATTAGACGTTGCGGTGGATGAAGCGGGCGTATTGACCCCTTCATTTATCGTTCTCGAACCGGATTACCTGCTTGACATCAGTTCCCTTGCCGAATGTTTCCGCGACTACGGGCATCATCCGGCAAACTATGTTCTTTCCCGCCTTCAGTCGATTGAGAATGCACGCCCTTTGTTGCTGGGAAACATTGCCAACCTTTTTTCTGGATGAATGGATTCATGCACAGGAAGAAGAAATTGATTACCGTGCGTGTATGCAGAAAGCTTTCCGGCGCTATCCTATCGAATTGGCAGCCTGTCCCGATTTGCGTGACAAGGAAAAGGAACGCCGGTTCTTCGATGACTGTAAACTTCACTTTGAGCATATCCGTGAAACGGTAAACGATACTTTCCATGCTGCCGGATACGAACTGGATAAGACGGATGCTGTGCTCGAACCGTCTTATATTTGCGAAGCACTCGGACTGCAAGGGCGTCTCGACTATATGCAACGGGATATGTCCTCCTTTATCGAAATGAAATCGGGTAAGGCTGACGAATATGCTATCCGTGGCAAAGTGGAGCCGAAAGAGAATAATAAAGTGCAAATGTTGCTTTATCAGGCAGTCCTGCAATATTCTATGGGAATGGACCACCGGAAAGTGAAAGCTTATCTGCTATACACCCGCTATCCGTTGCTTTATCCTTCCCGTCCTTCCTGGGCACTGGTGCGTCGGGTGATCGACTTGCGCAACCGCATTGTTGCTGATGAATATGGAATTCAGTTACGGAATAGTCTGGAGTATACCGCGCAGAAACTAGAAGGCATCAATTCCTTCACCTTGAACGAGCGAGGTTTGAAAGGGCATTTTTGGGAAACCTACCTGCGTCCTTCCATTGACAATTTCCAGTCGAAATTGAAAGCACTCTCTCCTTTGGAGAAAAAATATTTCTATGCAATATATAACTTTATAACAAAAGAACTTTATACCTCCAAATCCGGAGATGTGGATTATGAGGGACGCACCGGAGCCGCTTCCTTGTGGCTTTCCACTTTGGCGGAGAAATGCGAAGCAGGAGAGATTCTTTATGATTTGAGAATTAAGGAGAATCATGCAGCCGATGAACATAAAGCCGGTCTTACGTTGGCCTTCCCTCCGGAAGAGAAGGTGGGAGGAGAAAGAACTTTTCTCCCTAATTTCCGTCAAGGCGATGCATAATTCTTTACGAACGGAACTCTGATACAGATAATGTTACCAATAAAATGGTATTCAAAGGGAATATTGAATATCTGACGGATCATGAAGTCGGAATCCGTTTACGTGCTACACAGCAAAATCCTTCCGTACTTCCTGCCCGGAGTCTTTATGCGATAGAGCACGATACGATGGATACCACTTTCCGTTCGATGTATCAAGGATTATATGCTTATCTGTCTGCTACGCAAGAACGGCGCGATTTATTGCTCTCTCAGCGCCCGCCGGAGTTTGACGAATCATTGGATATACTCATAGCTCAAGCGGAAGACGACTTCACCCGCGTTGCATTGAAAGCGAAAGCTGCAAAAGATTACTTCCTGTTAGTCGGTCCTCCGGGGACGGGTAAGACCTCCTGTGCCCTGAAGAAAATGGTGGAGACTTTCCATGCCGATAAAGACTCACAAATTCTTCTACTTTCGTATACCAATCGTGCTGTTGATGAAATATGCAAGTCGCTTGCTTCGATTCGTCCTGCTGTCGACTTTATCCGTGTAGGGAGCGAATTATCCTGTGATGAAGCATATCGCGGACATCTGATCGAAAACGAGTTGGCATCCTGTACACGCCGTGCCGATGTTTATGAACGTATACGTAATTGCCGTATCATGGTAGGAACTGTGGCCGCCATTTCGGGAAAGCCCGAACTCTTTCGGTTGAAGCACTTTGATGTAGCTATCGTCGATGAGGCTACTCAGATATTGGAACCGCAATTGTTAGGTATTCTTTGTGCACACGGCGAAGGCGACAGGAATGCGATAGATAAGTTTATCCTGATCGGTGATCATAAACAACTTCCTGCCGTTGTCCTGCAAAAAGCGGAGCAATCTGCTATCTATGACGAAACATTGTTGGCTATCGGGCTGACTAACCTGAAAGACTCTTTGTTTGAACGTCTTTATCGGAATTGCCCTGCCGTTCACCGTTCACACGATATGCTCTGTCGTCAGGGACGTATGCATCCCAAAGTCGCCTTGTTTGCCAACCGGGCTTTCTATGGCGGACATCTGATACCGGTAGGCCTGCCGCATCAGACTGAGTCATCCGAACACATTTCCCGTCTTGCTTTTTATCCTTCACAGCCGGAGAAGGCGGGAGGGTCGGCCAAGATAAATTATTCCGAAGCCCGTATTGTCGCAGGTCTGGCAGCTCAAATCTATGAATCTCACCGGACAGACTTTGACGATTCCCGTACTTTGGGAGTTATCACCCCTTATCGCAGTCAGATAGCACTTATAAAAAAGAAATAGAAGCGTTAGGTATCCCGGCGCTCAATCGGATATTGGTTGATACTGTCGAACGTTTTCAAGGTAGCGAGCGGGATGTGATTATTTATTCCTGTTGTATTAATAGTTATTATCAGTTAAAATTTGTGTCGAATTTAACAGAAGAGAATGGAGTGCTGATAGACCGGAAATTGAACGTAGCCTTACTCGTGCAAGGAAACAGATGTTTGTGACAGGAGTCCCGAAATACCTGAAATCCAACCCGCTTTATGAAAGTTTATTAAATTTAATAGAGACTCAGGGGTAATTCGCTAATTTTTGCAGATGTTAGTTTTTATTCTCTCTTTATGCAATTCATTAACACCTCAATAATGAACAAACGCCTATATTTGCAACACGTTTTTTTCATAGAGATTTAGATTTAAGGTTAGAAGAATTGTGGAAGTCGTGAGACTTCCCTTTTTTCATCTTAACGATTACTATCCTCCATTATTAGAATGCTTCTTTTTCATTTTAAAAGCAGGAAGTAATGTAGAATAAGTAATCCTAAAAAGCCTTCTTCGTGAGAAGAGGCTTTTTTGTTTTACTAGAATATTTTGTTTTACGAAAAACAGGAAGGTATTATTAATTGGATACCTTCCTGTTTCATTTTATATCAGATGATAGATTAATCCAATACGATAGGTTTGTACTTCGGTACTAATGCCTTCATAATCACCCAGCCTACCAGGTAAGCTACCGCACAGATACAGAACATAATGAAATATCCGGCAGGCTTGCCTTCGAATCCCATAAATGTCATGTGCGTTTCATCGGCATGAACAAACAGCAGACCTGCACCGAACTGCATCAACATGGAACCCACACCACCGGCCATGCCACCGATACCTGTAATACTTGCAATAGCGGTTTTCGGAAACATATCACCTACAGTAGAGAAGATGTTAGCCGACCAAGATTGTGGGCAGCACCGCCGATACCGATAAGGATAACCGGGAACCACGGAGAGAATGTACAATGGCTGTGCCAGCAATACCACCAACGGGAAGAAAGCAAAAATCAACATTGCCTTCATACGGGCAGCATAAGGATTCATACCTGTCTTATTAATAAAGATAGTCGGGAGTTTACCGCCATAGATAGACAACATTGTTACGGCATAAAGGGTGAAAATCAAAGCCATTCCCAGTCCATCGGAAGTCTTGATGTCAAATTGGGTATTCAGGTAAGACGGAGTCAGAACAAGAAGAACCACCACACACCGTCGGTCATAAACTTGCCGGCAGCGAAAGCCCATGTCTGCTTGTAAGTGAAACATTGAAGGAAAGACATCTTCTTTTCTTCTTTCACCTCTTCAATCACAGGGGCGGCGCCTTCTTCATATTTATCCTGTTCGATATAATCAAGTTCGGCTTTGTTGACGTGTTTACTCTTTGAAGGAGCATCATACATGAATACCCACATACCCATCCAGACAAAACCAAGCGCACCGATTACGATAAATGCCATTTCCCAGCCCCATGCTTTTGCAATCAACGGAATGGAAACGGGAGCGATCAAGGCACCGATAGAGGCACCGGCGTTAAAGATAGAAGTAGCGTAAGCGCGGTCCTTTTTAGGGAAGTATTCAGCCGTTACTTTGATAGCAGCCGGGAAGTTGCCCGCTTCACCGAGTGCAAGGATACAGCGAGCGGCAAGGAAGCAGTACATACTGACGGTAGCCAGTACAACAACCACGTCACCGGTAGCAGCCATTAGTTCGGCTGCGCTGTGCAAACCTACATATTGTTCGGTCACAATTCCGCAGAGTGCGTGCATACAAGCACCTGCCGACCATACACCGATTGCCCAGAGATACCCTTTTTTGGTGCCCATCCAGTCGATGAAGCGACCGGCAAACAGCATACATATTGCATATACAATAGAGAATACGGAAGTGATAGTACCGTAGTGACTTCATTCCAATGGAATTCCGGTTTGATAAATTCGTCCCAGGTCAGCGATAGCACCTGGCGGTCGAGATAATTAACTGTTGTTGCAAAAAATAGCATAGCACAGATAGTCCATCTGTAGTTTGTCATTTTTTCGCCTGTTTTTTGAAATGCATTCATGATAATGGATTTAATAGATTTTGATTTGCTGACAAAGGTCGGTATTTCGAATGAAAGTTATTTGTAATAATTGGTCAAAATCATGTATAATTCGTTGCATTATAGGATGATTTTGTTGCATAGTATATGTCAGGTGTTACATTTGTATTCTTTGGGAGAAGAATATGATAAATCCGGAAAACTTCATTCTTTCCTTATACAGAGGAATGAATGAAGTTTCTCGGATTATTTATATGGTTGCAGAGATGCGCAATGACTAGCGCATTTCTGTATATTTAATCTTATCCATATCTCCGTAGTCGAGGTTTTCACCAGCCATGCCCCAGATGAACATATAGTTGCTTGTTCCGGCAGCAGCGTGGATAGACCATTCCGGTGACATGATAGCCTGTTCGTTCTGCATCCATACGATGCGTTCTTCCTGAGCTCGCCCATGAAGTGGCAGATAGAGTTGCCGGTCGGTACATTGAAGTAGAAGTATGCCTCGATGCGGCGGCTGTGAGTATGTGCAGGCATCGTGTTCCATACGCTACCCGGTTTCAGTTCCGTCAATCCCATTTGCAGTTGGCAAGGACCTTCTTCAAGTACATTGTTTACAATCAACTGGTTGATAACGCGGTCGTTGCTTTCTTCCAATTTTCCGGCAGGGAAAGAGTTGGCTTTCAGAGAGCCTTTACGTCCGTCAATCGTAATTAACTGCGTTTTGTATTCTTTGTGAGCAGTAGCAGAGTTGATGTAGAACTTGGCAGGATTGCTTGAGTCTTTGCTCTTGAAAGTCACTTTCTGCTTGCCTCTACCAACGTACAGTGCATCTTTGAACTTCAATGTATATTCTTTGCCGTCTACGGTCACGATTCCTTCGCCACCTACGTTGATAACACCCAGTTCGCGGCGTTCAAGGAAAAACTTAGCTTTCAGCGGATCGATTGTTTCCAGTACCAGTTCTTTTGTTGTAGGCACGGCACCACCGAAGATAAAACGGTCGTACATAGAATAAGTAACGTTGATTTCGTTCGGAACCATTACTTTTTCCATAAGGAAGCTACTACGCAGGCGGTTTGTATCATACGTTTTCACGTCTTGCGGATTGCAAGCCACTTGCATCTTGTAATTCACCTGGGCAGAAGCAGACATCGCTGCGATACCCAACATCATTGCAATTGCTAATTTTTTCATCTTTCGAATCTTTATTTGAATTATATATTATGTACTATTTGTTGTTCAATGCTTCTTTTGCATCATTTCTCGTCATGCGGATACGGTTGTAGATAGCCATTCCGAGTGCGAGTACCACGAGGATTGCCGGGCCGATAATCTTCAGGCTGTAAGTCAGGTGGAAGATACCCCAGCAGAAAAGACTGGAAGCAAAGTCGAGTGCGCCGCCTTCAAAGCCTGCGGGGATATTCACTGTCGGGTCGCCCGTAGCAGCATATACGTCTTTTGCGGCCAGGGTGAAGAAACCTGCCAGTTCCGTTACGAAATACAAACCTACGATTAATGCTACCAGTCCGATAATAAACGATTTCACTACATTACCTTTCGTGATAGGCAGAATCATCGGGAACAGGTAGAACATACCCGCCAAAGATGCCAGCGGAAGGAACCGGTTACCCGGCAGAATGACTGCAAGGAATATAGTTACGGGAATCAAAAGCAGGGATACCACCAGTGTCGTCGGGTGTCCGATAACCAAAGCGGGGCTCATACCGATACTCAGTCCGGCACTGTTCTTATATTTTTTTGCGATCAGTTCGCGAGTAGCGTCGGAGATCGGTTTCAGACCTTCGATAAAGAGGCTGGTGATACGTGGAATCAACTCCATTACCGCGCCCATTTTGATACCCAGACCCAATATGCTCGGAATGCTGTCTACCACTTCTTTCCAGCTTCCGCAACCCAGTGCGCCGATACCGCAACCAATTACGATACCCAGAAATAAGGGTTCACCCATTAAGCCGAATTTCTTTTTCAATCCTTCAGAGTCGATATTCAGTTTGTCGAATCCCGGAATTTTATCCAATAGTTTGTTGATTACGATAGCAAACGGAACGAAACTTTGGCAGAAAGGTTGCGGGATAGAGATTCCGTCCATTTTATCATAGAACTTCTGAAAAGCAGGAGCGGTAAGGTCTGCCATTACCAGCGTGATGATGTAGCAGATGATAGCTGCAAAGAATCCCCAATAGATATTGTCGGAAGCAAAGTATACGATAGCCCCGATAAATGCAAAGTGCCAGTAGTTCCAAAGGTCGATATTGACGGTACGGGTTGTTTTAGTCAGCAACATTAATAAGTTAATTCCCAGACAAACAGGGATGATGAAAGCACCGACTGAGGTATTGTAAGCTACCGCCGCAGCAGAAGGCCACCCCATGTCGAAAATTCCTAATTCCAATCCGTAGATTTCAACCATTTTACTTAATGCCGGACCCAGACTGCTGGTTAGCAATGCCGTCACTACTGATAAACCAACGAAACCGACACCAACCAACAAACCGCTCTTGAGCGCTTTGGGAAGTTAATACCGATACATACTCCTAAAATCGTGAAAATGATCGGCATCATTACTGCCGCTCCAAGACCGATAATGTACTTAAATACTTCTTCCATTCTGTTCTATTTTTCTCTGTTTTAATGATAATTTTCTGTGTTTCCCCAGAGGCATTAGTTTTAAACCGTGCCAAAAGTAAGACCTTTTTGCTTTCTTCCAAAACGAAACTCTTAATTTATCAGATATTGCATCAAAATGGACATTTTTGACGTTTGCGTGCACAAAAATAGTCGTTTCCGTACACGAAAAACAAAAAATGCACCTAGTTGATTAAAAATTCCTATCCGGTTTGGAAGAAATACACTACTTTCGTAGCGTGAAAAACGAGTATGTTGAATCCTTAAAATAACAAACCATGAGACGAACCCTTGCATCTGTTCTTTTTATATTGCTTACACTGGCTGCAATCATTCCCCCGATGTCAGCGCAGCAGGTAGATAAGAAACTCCCCTGGTCTGTACGAATGACTCAATCAGAAATGATCCGTTGGCCGGAATCCTGGCAACTCGACTTTCAGCCCAAGCTAAAGTGGGATTATTGTCACGGTCTTGAATTGGGAGCCATGCTTGATGTTTATGATACGTATGGTGACAAGAAAATCCGCGACTACGCCATTGCATACGCAGATACAATGGTGCACGCCGACGGAACGATTACCGCCTATAAATTAACCGATTACAGTCTGGATCGCATCAATTCCGGGAAAATTCTTTTCCGTATTTATGAGCAAACCAAAGATCCGAAATACAAGAAAGCGATCGATCTGCTTTACAGCCAGTTTGAAGGACAGCCCCGTAATGATGATGGCGGTTTCTGGCACAAGAAAATTTATCCGCATCAGATGTGGCTGGACGGACTTTACATGGGAGCTCCTTTTTATGCAGAATATGCATTCCGCAACAACCTTCCGAAAGACTATGCGGATATAATTAACCAGTTTGTCACTTGCGCCCGCCATACTTACGACCCGAAAAACGGACTTTACCGTCATGCGTGTGATGTCAGTCGCACCGAACGTTGGGCGGATCCGGTCACCGGGCAGTCGAAGCACTGCTGGGGACGTGCTATGGGGTGGTATGCCATGGCGTTGGTAGATGCGCTGGATTTTATTCCGAAGCACGAAGCAGGGAGGGATTCGCTGCTTGCTATTCTGAATAATATTGCTGTGCAGGTAAAGAAACTGCAAGACCCGAAAACCGGAGGCTGGTATCAGGTCATGGATAGAAGCGGAGATCAAGGAAACTATGTCGAATCGTCCTGTTCCGCCATGTTTATCTACTCCTTGTTTAAGGCTGTCCGCAAGGGATATATTGATAAATCTTATCTGGATGTAGCGTTGAAGGGCTATAAAGGTTTCCTTGATAATTTTATCGAAGTGGATAGGAACGGCCTGGTAACCATAACCAAGGCTTGTGCAGTAGCCGGGTTGGGAGGAAAAGTATATCGTTCCGGTGATTACGACTATTATATTAATGAAACAATCCGTAATAACGACCCCAAAGTTGTGGGGCCATTTATCATGGCTAGCTTGGAATATGAACGTTTACAAAAGTAATTTATGCCGATGAAAGGGACTATTTTTAAAGGGATATTGCTAATTCTCTTTCTTGGTGTAGGAGAAACGGCAGTTTATTCGCAACAACAGCAGCGCAAAGATACGTTGGTCGTCACACGCGACGGGACAGGAGATTACCGCAATATTCAGGAAGCAGTGGAAGCGGTCCGCGCTTTTATGGATTACACGGTGACAATTTATATCAAGAACGGCACGTATAAAGAGAAGCTGGTAATTCCCTCTTGGGTCAAGAACGTTCAGTTGGTAGGCGAAAGCGCCGAAAATACGATTATCACCTACGACGACCATGCCAATATTAACAAAATGGGAACATTCCGCACGTACACCGTCAAGGTATCGGGCAACGATATTACTTTCAAGGACTTAACGATTGAAAATAATGCGGCTCCTTTGGGACAGGCCGTGGCACTTCATACCGAGGGTGACCGGCTGATGTTCATAAACTGCCGTTTTCTGGGAAATCAGGACACTATCTATACCGGTTCGGAAGGGGCACGGCTCTTATTTACCAACTGTTACATCGAAGGTACTACCGACTTTATCTTCGGACCTTCCACTGCACTTTTCGAATACTGTGAGCTGCATAGCAAACGTGATTCGTATATCACTGCCGCTTCTACTCCTCAAAATATAGAATTTGGCTATGTCTTCAAGAATTGCAAGCTGACTGCTGCTCCGGGAGTGAAAAAGGTCTATCTGGGCCGTCCGTGGCGTCCGTATGCAGCGACAGCTTTTATTAACTGTGAGTTTGGAAACCATATCCGTCCCGAAGGTTGGCACAACTGGAAGAATCCAGAGAATGAAAAAACAGCCCGTTATGCCGAATTTGGCAATACGGGCGAAGGCGCAAAGACTGAAGGACGTGTGGCATGGGCCGAACAGCTTACAAAGAAAGAAGTATTGAAGTATACACCGGAGAATATCTTTAAAGAAGATAGCAATTGGTATCCTTATAAATAGGAACAGATAAGATGTCCGATCGGTTGGGGAGCTTGAAGCTTTTGTTTCCTAAGCTCGAAATCCAGGTTCCGAGGCGGGGAAACTGTAGTTTCTCTATGTGGGAACTGGAGTTTCTGCGTGTGGAAACTAGAGTTTCTAACGCTTGAAACTAAAGTTTCAGAGCCTTGAAACTGAACTTGTTCAGGTGCAAGACAAAATGTTGCAGGTGGCAGATAAAACGAAGAAGAACTAAAAGAGCGTGAAGAATATGAAAACACTAGGGGCTAAAATGATAGGATTACTGGTAGCAGCCTTTATCCTCTGTTCCGCATTTCGTGCGGATAAACCGGTCGTAACTGTCTTTATGATAGGAGATTCTACTATGGCCAATAAGAAACTGGACGGAGGAAATCCCGAACGTGGCTGGGGAATGGTACTTCCCGGATTCTTCTCCGAGGATATCAGGATAGATAATCATGCTGCCAATGGTCGAAGTTCCAGAAGTTTTATCAGTGAAGGCCGCTGGGAAAAAGTCATTTCTAAGGTGAAAAAGGGAGATTATGTCTTTATCCAGTTCGGGCACAATGATGAAAAAGCTGATCCCACCCGCCATACCGATCCCGGAACCACCTTCGATGATCATCTCCGTCGCTACGTGAACGAGACTCGAGCCAAAGGGGGAATCCCCGTATTGTTCAATTCCATTGTCCGCCGTAACTTTGTTCAGCCTAAGGACACTTCCATTTCAAAAGATGTCCGCCGGACACCGGGGGAAAGTGAACCGCCCAAAGAAGGAACCGTTTTATTCGATACTCACGGAGCTTATCTGGATTCTCCGCGTAATGTGGCGAAAGAACTCAGAGTTGCATTTATTGATATGAATAAGATAACACACGACTTGGTGGAAGGACTCGGTCCGGTAGAGTCAAAGAAACTGTTCATGTTCGTCGAACCGGATCAGGTTCCCGCCTTCCCGAAAGGCCGCGAAGACAATACTCATCTGAATGTATATGGCGCACGTGTGATTGCCGGGTTGGCAGTAGAGGCAATCGGCAAAGCAGTTCCGGAACTGGCACCATATATCCGCCACTATGATTACGTGGTGGCACAAGACGGAAGCGGTGATTTCTTCACCGTTCAGGAAGCGATTAATGCGGTTCCCGATTTCCGTAAGAACATCCGCACCACGATTCTGATACGTAAAGGTACTTATAAAGAAAAGATTATCATCCCGAAAGCAAGATTAATGTCTCCTTGATCGGAGAAGAAGGCGCGACGTTGACCAATGACGACTTCGCCAACAAGAAAAATGTATTTGGCGAGAACATGGGAACTTCCGGTTCATCGAGCTGCTACATTTATGCACCGGACTTTTATGCAGAGAATATCACTTTTGAGAACTCCGCCGGTCCCGTCGGGCAGGCAGTTGCCTGCTTTGTCTCCGCCGACCGTGCCTTCTTCAAGAACTGTCGCTTTTTAGGTTTTCAGGATACCCTCTATACTTACGGCAAGCAAAGTCGTCAATATTATGAGGACTGTTACATCGAAGGAACAGTTGATTTCATTTTCGGTTGGTCTACGGCTGTCTTTAACCGTTGCCACATTCACAGCAAACGGGACGGCTATGTGACCGCACCTTCTACCGACCAAGGGAAAAAGTATGGCTACGTCTTCTATGATTGTAAGCTCACCGCATCACCTGAAGCGAAGAAGTATATCTCTCCCGTCCCTGGCGTCCGTATGCACAAGCCGTATTTGTCCGTTGCGAACTGGGACAGCACGTCCTTCCCGAAGGCTGGAACAACTGGGGGAAGAAGGAAAACGAGAAAACTGCTTTTTATGCAGAGTATGACAGTCGTGGCGAAGGTGCCAATCCGAAGGCACGTGCCGCTTTCTCCCATCAGTGAAAACTCTTAAAGGATATGAGATAGAAACAGTGCTGGCCGGTGATGACGGGTGGAATCCGGTAAAAAACGGAAATCATCTGTTAGATGTAAAACGTTGAACTCTTATGCCTGAAACTGAAAACTTGTTTTATTGAATAACCTGTTTCTGCTAAATAGCTGGTAAAGATAGTATTAAAATCCTGTTATTTTTCTATCTTTACGCCACAGAACCGAGTGATATGATGAAGAAAACTTTACTTTCAGTGATTCTCCTGCTAGCTATTGTGTTCACGGCACATACACAGCAGCATTGCTTTTTCACCCATTACTCTACTGAGGACGGACTGTCGCAAAATACAGTCATGAGCATTCTTCAGGACCATAAAGACAATCTTTGGTTTGCCACCTGGATGGTATTAACCGTTTTAATGGGTACACTTTCAAAACTTACAAGGCACGACAGGGAAATTACATCAGTCTGACCAATAATCGGGCGGACCGTATGTATGAAGACCGTTACGGTTTTCTCTGGCTGTTGACCTATGACAACCGCGTTCATCGCTTTGATCCGAAAACGGAAACTTTCGAGCAAGTGCCCGCAGCCGGTGAGGAGGGGAGTGCATTCAATGTACATACCATTGAAGTAATGCCGAACGGAACTGTCTGGCTGCTGACGGAAAACGACGGTGCGATTCGCATTTTGACTCATCCCGAGAGAATCATCGGCTGACATGGGATATTTATTCCAATAAGACGGAATTGTTTCCCTCTTTACACGTGTTTAAAGTACATCAGGACAAAGCCGGTAATGACTGGCTGCTGACAGACAACGGGTTGGGCATGATTCGTCCAGGAGACAAAGAACCTGTTTCTTATTTTACGGAAACCAAAGGAAAGCTTAGCGGAATGAACCAGGCTTTTTATGCCGTGCAGGAACGTGATGAGGATATTTGCTTTGCTTCGGACCACGGACGTGTCTGGGTATATCAGAAAGGAAGCGGAGAATTTGTATTGCTCGAACTTCCGACCAAAGGGCGGATCACCTCTATTCATACGGTTGCACCGGATATGTCGGTCATCACTACGGATTCGGACGGTTTCTTTACCTGTAATCTGAAAACGAAAGCATCGGTACACTATTCATTTCCGACTTGCAAGGAGTTACCTGCCAAACCTATTCTATCGGCTTATGTAGACCGTTCTTCGGAAGTCTGGTTCGAACAGGAAGAACCGGGTGTGGTAGCTCATTTCAATCCGTTTACCGGAGTAGTGACGCGTGAGCAGATTCTTATTGAATATAGTAATCCTGAACGTTCACGTCCTGCTTTTCATATCCATGAGGATGTGAACGGCTATCTGTGGGTACACCCGTATGGAGGTGGTTTCTCATATTTTGATCCTCAGAAGAAGCGGCTGGTTCCTTTTTATAACGGACTGGGCAGCCGTGACTGGCGTTTCTCCAATAAGATTCACTCGGCTTTCTCCGACAAACAAGGGAATTTGTGGATGTGTACCCATTCCAAGGGATTGGAAAAGGTGACTTACCGTAATGTTCCTTTTTCGATGATGACTCCCGTACCGCAGGAATATGAATCACTGCATAATGAGATACGTGCCTCTGTGAAGACAAACAGGGGAATCTCTGGGTCGGTGTGAAGGACGGTATACTTCGTATATATGACGCCGATCGAACTTATAAGGGATATCTGACGGAAAACGGCATAATTTCCACTGTCGCACTCCCGTGAAGGGAACAGCCTATTTTATCATTCAGGATTCGAAAGGAGTGATTTGGATTGCGACAAAAGGTGACGGGCTGATCCGTGCCGAGGCAACCTCTCCTTCGGGAATGTCGTACAAGCTGACCCGTTATCTTCACCAAGAGGATGATATGTATAGCTTGAGCGATAACAATGTGTATTGTGTGTACGAAGATCATAACGGGAGAATCTGGGCGGCTACCTTTGCCGGTGGTATCAATTATCTCACGGAGAATGAGGACGGAAAGGTTTTGTTTATCAATCACCGTAACCATTTGAAAGGTTATCCTATTGATCCCTGCTACAAGGCTCGTTTTATCACTTCCGACAATAACGGCCGTTTGTGGGTGGGAACGACGACGGGTGCCGTAGCCTTTGACGAGAATTTCGAGAAACCGGAAGATGTACAGTTCTATCACTTCTCCCGTATGCCGAACGATACACAAAGTTTGAGTAACAATGATGTGCACTGGATTATCCCCACTACGGATAAGGAACTTTATCTGGCTACCTTTGGTGGCGGACTCAACAAACTGATCTCTATCAGTGAAGACGGACATGGGGCGTTTAAGTCTTACTCGGTGCAGGACGGGCTTCCTTCGGATGTACTGCTTTCCATTCGCGAGGACGATAAACAGAACTTATGGATTAGTACGGAGAATGGAATCTGTAAATTCATCCCCTCCGAAGAACGGTTTGAAAGTTATGATGAGCGTAGTATAACTTTCCCGGTACGTTTTAGTGAGGCGGCTTCCACATTGACCGCGAAAGGCAATATGCTGTTCGGTGCCAGTGGAGGGGTTTTTATCTTCAACCCGGATTCTATCCGTAAGAGTAGTTATGTGCCTCCGATCGTGTTTTCTAAATTAACAGTAGCCAATGAGGATGTTGTGCCCGGGGAACAATCGTTGTTGCAGGCAGATATTGATGATACGGAGCAGCTGGTGCTTTCGCACGATGAGAATATCTTCTCTGTACAGTTTGCAGCGCTCGATTATACCAATCCGCAGAATGTGCAGTATGCCTACATTCTGGACGGATTTGAAAAACAATGGACCTTTGCCGACAAGCAACGTAGTGTGACTTATACGAATCTTCCGAAAGGGGAGTATGTGCTTCGTGTCCGTTCTACAAACAGTGATGGTGTGTGGGTAGAGAATGAACGTGTGCTGGATATTGTCATTCTTCCCTCGTTTTGGGAAACCCCGGTGGCATACGTATCTATGTGCTGTTGATTCTAGTTATCATTCTTGTGGCAGTTTATATCCTGTTTACTATTTATCGGTTGAAGCATGAGGTATCCATAGAACAGCAGATTTCGGATATAAAGCTGCGTTTCTTTACTAATATTTCCCATGAACTTCGTACGCCGCTGACGCTGATTGCGGGTCCCGTTGAACAAGTCTTGAAGAATGATAAGTTACCGGAGGACGTCCGTGAACAGTTGGTGGTGGTAGAGAGGAATACTAACCGTATGCTTCGTCTTGTCAATCAGATTCTGGACTTCCGCAAGATTCAGAACAAGAAGATGAAGATGCAGGTGCAACGTGTGGATGTCGTGCCCTTTGTCCGTAAGGTCATGGATAATTTCGAAGCCGTAGCCGAGGAACATCGGATTGATTTCCTGTTTGAGACGGAGAAACAGCATTTGTTTCTTTGGGTGGATGTGGATAAGTTGGAAAAGATTGTGTTTAACCTGCTTTCCAATGCTTTCAAATATACGCCGAACGGCAAGATGATTACGATTTTTATTCGTGAAGATGAGAATACCGTTTCGATCGGTGTACAGGACCAGGGAATCGGTATTGCGGAAAACAAGAAGAAGTCGTTGTTTGTCCGCTTCGAGAATCTGGTGGATAAGAATCTTTTCAATCAGGCTAGTACGGGCATCGGGCTTTCGTTGGTAAAGGAACTTGTGGAGATGCATAAGGCTACAATTTCCGTTGACAGCCGTTTGGGAGAAGGGAGTTGTTTCAAGGTTGACTTCCTGAAAGGGAAAGAACATTATGACGAAGAAGTCGAATTTATCCTTGACGATGCGGAAGCTCCGGTAAGAATGGGGCAGGTGGTGGACATTGCCAATGCATCGCTTCAATCTGAAACTCTTGTAACGGCAGCTGGTCCGGAGTTTGAGAAATCGTCTTCGGAGGAAGAACCGTTAGCGGAAGATACTTCTAAAGAGTTAATGTTGTTAGTCGAAGATAATCAGGAGTTGCGTGAGTTTCTGCGCAGCATCTTTACTCCGGTATACAGGGTGGTGGAGGCGGCCGACGGAATGGAAGGCTGGAGTAAAGCGTTGAAGTATTTGCCGGATATTATTATCAGTGATGTGATGATGCCCGAAAAGGATGGTATCGAAATGACACGTGAACTGCGTGCGGATATGATGACCAGCCATATACCTATTATTCTGCTTACTGCCAAGACTACTATCGAAAGCAAATTAGAAGGACTGGAGTACGGTGCAGATGACTATATCACGAAACCTTTCAGTGCCACCTATCTGCAAGCCCGTGTAGAAAACTTGTTGATACAGCGCAAGAAACTGCAAAGTTTCTATCGCGATAGCCTGATGCATATCAACATGGCTGCTGTTCCTGAAGATCTGCCTGTATCGGCAGAGGGGGAATCAAGAGAAGAAAACAGGACTGAACCGGAGCAGGAAGCACAACCTGCTGTTCCCGATATGTCTCCCAACGATCGTAAGTTTATGGATAAATTGGTGGAACTAATGGAGCAGAACATGGATAATGGCGAGTTGGTGGTGGATGATTTGGTACGCGAACTGGCTGTCAGTCGTTCGGTATTCTTCAAGAAACTGAAAATGCTTACCGGATTAGCGCCTATCGAGTTTATCAAAGAAATCCGTATTAAACGTGCTACACAATTGATTGAAACCGGAGAGTTTAATATGACGCAGATTTCATATATGGTCGGGATCAATGACCCGCGTTATTTCAGCAAATGTTTCAAGCGCAGGTGGGGATGACGCCGACGGAGTATAAAGAGAAAGTGGGGAGATAATACGAGTTTAGGCACAGAGTTCTTCCTTCATGTGAAGATACTAAAAAGAGGAGGTTGTGTCAAAACGCTGACACAGCCTTTTTTTTATGCGCAAAGCCCAGACTTCTCAAGCCCGGGCTTTGTTATTACCCAAAGTTTTCGTATCTTTAGGTATAAAGTTTTTCGTTATGGCAAAGTTACATTTTCGTCCTTACATTCCCAACCAAACCGTTCTTTTTCCACAAAGAATTGATGAAAACATAGCTGCGACCGACCCGGTCCGCATCGTGAATGCTGTTATTGACAATCTCAATCTTGAGAGTTTCAAGAAGCTTTATAAGGAAACGGGCCGTTGTCCTTATCATCCTAAAATGA
>ENA-OQCK01000259-OQCK01000259.1-human-gut-metagenome-genome-assembly--contig:-NODE-259-length-31525-cov-3.462959_pt1 | contig 31525 bp, 50 predicted proteins | sample MGYA00242498_ERZ504578 | MGnify/ENA primary metagenome ERZ504578 (study PRJEB26092, sample SAMD00036229) | human gut metagenome | host: Homo sapiens | study: EMG produced TPA metagenomics assembly of...
CAGAGGGGAAGCTGATGACCAGACTGTGTCCGCTGCCAGCTACAAGGTGCACACCGTGGCGGACGGAGAGACATTGTATGGCATCTGCTTTAAGCTGTATCATAATCTGCAGCATATAGATGAAATCTGCAGGGTTAATTCCCTGACAGATGAAAACAGCATATTTGCGGGACAAAAGCTTCTGGTTCCGTAAGCATATGCCTGGAAACTTCTGGCGGAAAAAGATAATGCGTTTTATCCAAAATTGTTGTATACTAATGCATATACGCAAAAGACGAATTTTGGGAGAACGCAGGATGGGCAGTACCAATTCAATGAGCCGTGAAAATAAAAAAAAGCAGCTGAAACGTCAAATCGTACCTTCGGCAGTCCCTTCCAGGAAGAGGAGGACAGCCGGGAAATCGTGCATAAGGCGCATCGGCGCGTAGTCAGGAAGCGCCTGATTATTCTGGCAGTGCTTGCTGCTCTGGCAGCCACAGCAGCCCTGGTGCTGTCCCGCTATGAACGCTACCACACCTTTACGGATTATCAGACGGTTTGGGAGCGGGATCTGGTGGCTGAGGCCCAGGAAGCCGCTGCCAGGGGGAAGGAAGCTTCTGCGGGTACAGAGATTTTGGGGACGGAGTTCTCAAATATACAAAGGACGGGGCTGCCTATCTGGACGCCAAGGGCAAGGTGGTATGGGTACAGAGCTATGAAATGAGGTCCCCCGTTGTATCGGTCAACGGCGATTTTGTGGCTATTGGCGACCAGCAGGGCAACAGCATCTACATATGCGACCAAAACGGGACCCAGGGGCAGGCTACCACGCTGCTGCCCATATTGAGGGTCACGGTGTCCGCCAAGGGCGTGGTGGCCGCCCTTCAGGAGGATTCCAAGGCGAGCTATATCTATTTATATAAAAGGGATGGAAGCCTCTGGACATCATGGTGAAGTCTCTGCTGTCAGGTGACGGGTATCCGGTGGACTTAAGTCTTTCGCCCAATGGTACGCAGCTTATCACATCCTATATGTATCTGGACCAGGGTATGATAAAATGCAAGATTGTGTTTTACAATTTCGGCCTGGGCAAGAATGATCCAACCGTGTTGTGGGTATATTCTTTCCCAAAGACCTGGGAGATGCCATGGCGGGCAGGGTCAGGTTTCTGGATGAGAGCCATTCCGTCATATTCTCGGATAAGGGAATACAGTTCTTTTCAACCAGGGTGGAAACATCGCCGGAGCTGGTGAGCCAGATTCCCATAGAGGAGAATATACGAAGCATCAGCTATGCTCAGGACAAGGTTGGCATTGTTACGGATAATATGGAAGGCGGAGATCCGTACAGACTGAGGATTTATGACAGAGAGGGAAGCCCTGTTTTTGAAAAGTCCTTTAACTACCAGTATACCGGTTTTGATATTGACGGTGATTTGATTCTTTTGTATAATGACAGTTCCTGCAAGGTTTACAACATGACAGGTACGGAGAAATACAACGGAACATTTGATTTTACGGTCAGCAAGGTATCCGCAGGAAGGTTCCCGGGAACCCTTCTTGTCATGGGACCGCAGAAAATGACGGAAATTAAGCTGCAGTGATGCAGGAATAAAAGCGAAAGGAAGTATAGATACCATGGGGATGAAATGTATCGGAGTAGATGTCGGAGGAACTTCGGTAAAAATCGGACTTTTTGAGATTACGGGAGAGCTTTTGGACAAGTGGGAAGTAAGGACCCGTAAAGAGGAGGGCGGAAGGTATATCCTTCCTGATGTGGCCCGGTCCATCCGTGATAAGATGGAGGAAATGGGCCTGAGCCTTAAGACGGACCTGGCCGGAATCGGGCTGGGAGTTCCCGGGCCGGTTATGCCGGATGGATTCGTGGAGGTATGTGTGAACCTGGGGTGCGCCGGATGAATCCCCAGGAGGAGCTCAGCAGTCTGCTGGACGGAGTCACTGTAAAGAGCGGAAATGACGCCAACGTGGCCGCCCTGGGAGAGATGTGGCAGGGCGGAGGCAAGGGATATAAGGATTTGGTCATGATTACCCTGGGAACCGGGGTGGGTGGCGGTGTCATTATTGATGAGAAAATCATTGCCGGCCGTCACGGCCTTGGAGGTGAGATTGGCCACATCCACGTAAGGGATGAGGAATGGGAGCACTGCAACTGCGGCGGAGTGGGCTGCGTGGAGCAGATTTGTTCGGCACAGGCATTGCCAGGGAGGCCAGAAGGAAGATGGAAGCCAGCGATAAGCTCGGTTCTGCGGGAGCATGGCGGGAATGTCACGGCCAAGGATGTGCTGGACGCGGCCAAGGCAGGGGATGAGCTGGCCAATGAAGTGATGGATGTGGTGGGACGCTACCTGGGACTGGCTTTATCCATGGCCGTCATGATAGTTGACCCGGAAATTTTCGTTATAGGCGGAGGCGTATCCAAGGCAGGACAGTTCCTGATTGATGTTGTCCAGAAGCATTATGATTATTTTACCCCCATATCCAAATACAAGGGGAAGCTGGGACTTGCCACCCTGGGAAATGACGCAGGTATATACGGGGCCGCAAGCTGGTACTGTAGGACTGATACTGCAGGGGTGATTAGTAAATTAATAAGGAGCAGGCACGTTTGTCTTGATGTGCCTGCTCCCTGTTTGTCTGATAAAGGAATTTTTTAACTGTAACGTATCTTTCCCCTGTAAATACCCGGTCAGCTACATTCCGGGAATCCATACGCCGGATTCATCGACCCAGCAGTTATCAGGCGTGCGTGTATTGGCATACATGCTCCGGTGGAAGGCTCCAGGTAATAACTCTTACCATCCAGTTCAATCCATCCTGTGGCCATATATCCCTCCGCGTCAAAATAGTACCACTGGCCGTCGATCTGCTGCCAGTTGGAAACCGGGTAGGAACCGTCCGCATTGCTGTACCACCAGCGGCCATCCGCTGCTGTCTGCCAGGTGCCTGCCGCCGGCTGGGAATTGTCCGTGACAGTATTGCCCAGGGCAGCGATATCTGCTTCGCTTACTGTCCATGAGCCGGATGTGTTCCAGCTGCTCTTGGCGCTGTTGCTGGACTTTACGGAGCGGACCTTGACTGATAGTGCCGGGTGCCGTAATCTGCTCCCTGAAATCATAGGAGGTATTATAGATGTCCTTGATTTCGCCTATGGCAGCTCCATTTTTAATCAGCTGGGTCTGATAATATTTGGCGCTTGAAACCTCGTTCCAGGAAACGTTACCATTGTGGGCGGAATCCCACTGAAGGTTGGAGGGGGCAGCAGCTGCGCTGGTATCCGCATCCTTGTCAAATACGAGCTGGACCGTAAGGATAAGAGTGGCGTTGCTGTCCTGACGTTTAGCGTTTACGAATTTAATCTTATCAAAGCGGTATTTGCTGGAGGAGCCTAAGGTCAGCTTGAAGTTGCTGGATGATGTATTGGAAAAATAGTATTCCTCCTCATCCTCCACCCCCAGGATGATGTCTACCTGAGGCGGCTTGGAGCTGCTCCAGGTGTCTCCGTCATCATTGGTGACCTCCCAGGAGTCTACATAATAAAGACTGGTATTGTCTCCGGTAGCAGTGACCTCCACGTCTCCCCCATCACGTCCGGTACGTATGTCAGAGTCAATGGTAAGGTAAATCTTGCCCACCTTCTTCTTGCTTGCCGCCATGGCTGCAGGAGCCAGGACGGAAGAAATAAGAGAGGCAACTAACAATGCGGTGCCCGCTTTTTTCCATGTAATCATGTCTGCCTGTCCTTTCTTTTTCTAATCATATTGGAATGAATCGTACATCTCTCCACAATATAACTATATCACAATTTTCTGGTAAATATCTTACGATATTATAAAACATTTTTATATTGGTAAACATTCCCAGCAGTGCGGATAATCCGGTCGTGCAGGCATTATCTAAAGGCTGGTGGAACGGGGCAGTGAAAAAATGAACTCGGTTCCCACGCCTTCTGTGCTGACCACGTCAATGTTTTCGCCGTGTGCCTGTATGATTTCCTTTACAATGGACAGGCCCAGGCCGGTGCCCTTCTTGTCCTTGCCCCGGGACAGGTCGGTCTTGTAAAAACGTTCCCAGATTTTCTTTAAGCTGTCCTTGGGTATGCCGATGCCTGTGTCCTTGACCGATACAAATATCTTTTCATACCGTCCCGATGCCTGGATGTAGATGGTGGAATCGTGGTGGCTGAACTTGATGGCATTGTCAATGAGATTGTACATGACCTGCTGTATTTTTCCAAGGTCGGCAAAAACCATCTGGATGTCATCCGAAAAGGTAAGATCGAAGCTTACGTTCTTAGACTCGCAGGTGCCCTCAAAGGAGGCCGCCGTATCCTTTATAACACGGTTGATATCAAAATTGGTCCTGGAGAGATAGCCCTTGGCATCCAGAGAGTTCAGGGTAAGCATGCTTTCTGTCAGCTTGTGAAGGCGCTCTGTCTCGGATATGACCCTGGACAGGTATTTTTCATACATCTCAGCCGGTATGGTGCCGTCCAGAATGGCTTCCAGATAGCCCTTGATGGAAGTCAGGGGAGAGCGGAAATCATGGGATACATTGGCTATGAAATTCTTCTGGTATTCCTCCATCTTATTCAGCTCGTCGGACATATAATTCAGGGTGTCGGAGAGATAACCCATCTCATCGTGGGTCTTGACATTGATTCGGTAATCCAGGTTACCGGCCGCGTATTCATTGGCGCCCACTGTAATCTTGCGAAGGGGCAGATACACGGTCTGCGTGAATACCAGAAGGATAATAAGGGACAGGCCGAACAGGACAGCGGATGTGATGTAAAGTATGCTTAAGATGCCGTTCTGGGACTGGTTGATTTCGCTGATGGGAAGGTGAATCAGCACGTAGCCGTAGGTGTTGTAATTCCCTGTGATGGGAGCTGACACACTGAGCACGTTCCCGTTAAACATCCCATAGTAATCCCCTATGGTATAGGACCGGTTCCCGATGGATGCCGGGTCGAAACCGTCTATGGAGGACTGGACCCGCGAACCGCCCAGGCTGTCCATAACCACGGTGCCCTGACGGTTGACCACCCATATCTCGGCCTTCAGGTAGTGGGACAAGGCCCGTATCTGGGTGGAAACCTCCTCGGAATCCAGCCGTTTTCCCTGATACATGGTGCTGCATGACGAGGCGATGCTATTTGCCTCGTCATACAGCGCGTCTGCCTTACTCTGGACCAGATAGTCACGGGTCATTTTTGATGAAAATGTGGCAATGGCGATAAAGCCCATCAGACCGAAAATCAGATATCCCAGTATGAATTTGGAATAAAGAGAACGGGTCATCGTTTCACCTCGAATTTATAGCCGATTCCCCAGACCGTGGTGATGGCCCAGCTGTTGTGGTCCTTTATCTTTTCACGCAGACGCTTTATATGTACATCCACGGTACGGGTATCCCCAATGTATTCATAGCCCCAGATATGGTCCAGAAGCTGTTCCCTGGTAAATACCTGGTTGGGGGAAGCCGCCAGAAAATACAGAAGCTCCAGCTCCTTTGGCGGCATTTCCACGGAGTGGCCCATATAGATTACGGAATAATTGGTAAGGTTCACAATCAGGTCCGGGTACTCCACGTATTCGCCCTGCTGTTCGGTGGACGAAGGAGCCGGGGCCGGGGCTGCCTGGTAACGGCGCAGCACTGCCTTGACGCGGGCAACCAGTTCCTTGGAATCAAAGGGTTTTATCATATAATCATCAGCCCAGCTCCAGTCCCAGTACCTTGTCGAAAATCTCTCCCTTAGCGGACAACATTATGACCGGTACCTGGGAGGAAGCGCGCAGCTCCCTGCAGACCTGATAACCGTCTATACCGGGAAGCATCAGGTCCAGCAGTACCAGGTTGGGCTTGAATTCCGGAAATACCTTAAGGCTTCCTCGCCGTCCCCCACAATCATTGTCTCATAACACTCTTTCATCAGGTAGAGGGAGATTAATTCTGCAATATTTGCATCATCATCCACGATCAGAATCCTCTGCTTCTCTGCCATGCTATAGTTCCTCCTTGCTGCTGATTTCTATTTAAATGTCACAACGGTTACGCCTGAATCGCCTTCACCAAACTGGCCCAGACGGAATTCCTTTACATATTTGAGCTGACGCAGCGCTTGTGCACCGCGTTCTTAAGGGCTCCGGTTCCCCGGCCATGGACCACGCGCACTGTCTGGAGATGGGCCAGATAGGCGTCGTCCAGATATTTTTCCATGGCAGGCACTGCCTCGTCCACTGTCATACCTATGAGGTTGACTTCAGCGGACACGGTGGAGGATTTGGACATCTTAATCTGGCTGCTGCCGCTTCCCTTGCCCCTGGCAGTCTTTCCGCCATAGCTTATGGAGCTTCCGTCGCCCAGTGTGGCGCTTATGTCCTTTTCATTCAGAAGCTCCAAGTCACGGATATTCACCAGGGAGCGGAGAATACCCATCTGGACATATAAATCGCCTTTGGCATTGGGAAGCGTGCTTACAGTGCCTTTAAGGTTCATGGACAGCACTTTGACGCCGTCTCCTATTTTCAGTTTCTTTGGTGAAATGGGCTGGCTGGGTCCCTTGGGTTTCACAGCCAGCTTCTCATCTGTTTTCTTCAGCTGGTCCCTGAGTCTGGCACGTTCAGCTTCCAGTTCCTTGCCCATGCCTGAGCTGGCGGCCAGCTTGTTAATCTGCTTTATGGTCTGGTCAGCTGTTTCCTTGGCTTCCCGAAGGATGCGCTGGGCTTCCTCGGTGGCATTTTTTAGAATCTTGTCCTTGCGCTCGTCCAGACGCTCTTCCTTCTGGGTCAGGCGGGTTTTTAAGGAGGCAATCTCATCCTTATAGGCGTTGATTTCAGCCTGTTCCTTCTCAATGGTCAGACGGCTGGATTCCAGACTGGTTAACAGGTCCTCGAAGGACTCATCCTTGGCCTCCAGATGGGATTTTGCGTCGTCAATGATATATCCGGGCAGCCCCAGCTTCTGGGAAATGGCAAAGGCATTGCTCTTGCCGGGAATACCAATGAGTAACCGATACGTGGGCTGCAGAGTTTCCACATTGAATTCGCAGCATGCGTTTTCCACTCCGGGCGTGCTGAGAGCAAATACCTTCAGTTCGCTGTAATGGGTGGTGGCCATGGTGCGGCACTTCATGTTGTGCAGGAAGGAAAGGATGGCAATGGCCAGGGCCGCTCCCTCTGTGGGGTCCGTACCCGCGCCCAGCTCGTCAAAAAGACAGAGAGACCGGGAATCGGCTTCACTTAAAATACGCACAATATTAGTCATATGGGCGGAAAAGGTACTTAAGCTCTGTTCAATGCTCTGTTCATCCCCAATGTCCGCGAATACCTGGTCAAACACAGCCAGCTCCGACCCCTCCCACGCAGGGATGTGAAGCCCGGACTGTCCCATAAGGGTAAACAGGCCCACTGTTTTTAAGGACACGGTTTTGCCGCCCGTATTTGGGCCGGTTACAATCAGTAGGTCGAACTCCCTGCCCAGCCATACGTTGATAGGGACAACGGACTGGGGGTTCAAAAGGGGATGGCGCCCGTCCTTGATATGGATACAGCCTTTGTCATTGAACATAGGCGCGCTGCATTTATAATGGCGGGCCAGGCCGCTTGGCAAAAATAAAGTCCAGCTGCGCCAGCAGCTCCATGTCCATACGAAGCTCCTCTGTATAGGGAGCCGCCTGGTTGCTCAGGGAGGCCAAAACCGCTTCAATTTCCTTTTGCTCCTGAATCTCCAGCTCCCGCATCTCATTGTTCAGCCTGATGATGGCCATGGGCTCGATGAAAAGGGTGGAACCCGTGGCTGACTGGTCGTGAACCATTCCCGATACCTGATTTTTGTACTCTGACTTTACAGGCAGGCAGTAACGCCCGTCCCTCATGGTGATAACCGCGTCCTGAAGATAGGAACGGTTGGAGTTGAGGATGGAGTTCAGCTGGGTGTGGATGCGGTCGGCCGTCACCTTCATGGAACGGCGCACATGGATAATCCCGGACTGGCATCATCCGCAACCTCGTCCTCAGAGAGGATGCAGCGTTTGATTTCGCTGTTCAGGGGAGTCAGGGGCTCCAGACCCGCGAACAGGGGCTCAAGAGAGTCGAAGTCATCCTGGGATTCGCCGGTTTCCCTTCCGTCCTCGTCTGCGTCATGACGTCCGTAGGCCTTGGCTCTGGCTGCCACGGTCAGGAGAGAGCTTATGGAGAGCAGTTCGGGTATGCTTAAGGAACTGCCGATATCCAGGCGCTTCAGGGAATCTCCGATATCCCTGATACCTGAAAATGACACGGAACCTTTAAGACGGATCCGTGTCACTGCATCCGTAGTCTGTGCCTGCCAGGTGCGCACCTCTTCCAAATCAGAGGAAGGGGAGAGGCTCTGGCAGAGGGCTTTCCCGAGAGGAGAAGCCGCATATTCTGTGAGCTGGTTTATGATTTTATCATATTCTAAAGTTTTTAACGCTTTCTGATTCATTGATTTCACCTGTGATTTCCGTAAAATGCTGGATTTAAAAGGACTTTTTCCCAAAAGCCGACATTTAAATTATACCATAAAAATCGATATTTACTATCTTTTTTACTATCTTTTCATATATAAAATCTTGCATAATACTGGGAAGAAACGTATAATAGAGGATAAGAGTCTTCGCAAGGAGGAGTACTATGGCGGATAAACGTGCTGACCAGCATAGAGATTTAGACCGGCAGGACCAGACTCCGGACAAGTCCCATCGCTTTATTAATGAGAAGATTGTCCGGCAGCCAATGACCAGACGGCAGATTGCCCGGAAAATCCTGTTGACCATTTTTTGTGCCGTTCTGTTTGGCGTGTTGTCGGCCATTTGTTTTGTTGTGAGCAGACCTGTGGCTGAGAGGATTTTAGGTCAGGAGACTCCTGAGGAGAGCAGCCAGATTACCATACCAAAGGATGAGCCGGAAACCACGGCTCCTGCGGCGGCAGAGACTGAGCCACAGAACCGGCCATGACCGAGGCAGTGGATGAGATGGTACGCTCCGAGATGGAGAAATACCGTTATTCCATTGATGATTTGAATAAACTGTACAGCAATCTTCGCACCATTGCCAGTGACGCGGATGACAGTCTGGTGGTGGTCCATTCCATTCAGCATGAGAAGGACTGGTTTGACAATCCCATCGAGACATCAGGACAGTTCTCCGGAGTGGTCATAGCCAGGACCCGCACTGAGATACTGATTCTCACGCCGGACAAGGCTGTGGAGGCAGCTGATTCCATTGAGGTAGCGTTTCCGGACGGAACTATGATGGCCGGAATCGTGAAGCAGAGCGATACCATTATGGGACTGTCTGTGGTAAGCGTGGACGCGGGCCAGATGGACAGCGAGCAGTTTAAGAAGGTGGAGGCCATCAAGCTGGGCAACTCTTACGGGGTAAAGCAGGGCGACATGGTGGTGGCTATCGGCGCGCGGCGGGTATTGTCCATTCCAGCGATTATGGAAATATATCCTATGTGGTGCGCAATGTCCATACGGTGGACGGCAGCTCCAGGGTGTTCTATACCAGCGCCAGCGGAGACGCGGAGGCGGGGACATTTCTGCTGAACACTTCGGGTGAGCTCATCGGATGGGTCACGGACAAGTACGACGAGGATGGCGTGTGCAGGATGACCACGGTGGTGGCCATATCTGATTATAAAGGCATATTGGAGATGATGAGCAACGGTATTCCGGCTCCGTATTTCGGCATCAAGGGACAGGAAGTAAGCCAGGCCATGGCGGACAGCGGAATGCCTTCCGGTATCTATGTGATAGCGGCAGTGACAGACGGCCCCGCATATAACACAGGCATACAGCCAGGATATCATCACATGGATGAACGGCGAGAAGGTGGGAAGCTGAAGGATTTCCAGAACCAGGTGGAAAGCTTGCACGCAGGAGATAAGATAAAGGTGGCGGTCCTGAGAAACGGTAAGGATGAATATAAGGAAATTGAGTTTTCAGTGACGGTTGGAGCCAGGTAGCGGCTGGGGTTTTGGAAGGAACTGGAACCGGGGAAAAATGATAGCCGGAGAGTTTGGTACCCGGCGGCTGTGGACAGGCGGCAGTCTGCGTCAGGCAGCGTAAGAAGTCAGGCAGAGGGGCCAGGCAGTGTTAACCGCCTGGCTGCGTTGCTGTCAGGGAGTGGAATGCGTTGGACGGATGACAGATAGCGGTATGGATGGCGGTATGGACTGCCAGGCGTATAGATAGGGTAATAATTAGGTTTTTAAAGTTGATTTATAAAATAGAAAGAAGAGGAAAATTGAACATGAGATATATCGACACCTTCAGGGAAGGTATGCACATTGCAGATGTGTACCTGTGCAAGAACAAGCAGATTGCCCTCACGAAGAATGGCAAGGAATACGGCAATCTGGTAATGCAGGACAAGACAGGTACCATTGACGCCAAGATATGGGATTTGGGTTCTCCGGGAGTCGGGAAATTTGAGACCATGGATTACGTTCATGTGGAGGCGGATGTGACTCTGTTCCAGAACTCCTTCCAGCTGAATGTGCGCCGGATTCGCAGGGCCCAGGAGGGAGAGTATGTGGAGGCGGATTACCTGCCGGTGTCAAAGAAGGATATAAAGAAAATGTATGAGGAGCTGCTGGGATACATAAGAAGTGTGAAGAATCCCTATCTTCAGAAGCTGCTGTGCGGCTATTTTGTGGAGAACGCGGCTTTTGCGAAAGCGTTCCAGTTCCATTCCGCAGCCAAGACCGTGCATCACGGATTCGTGGGCGGCCTGTTGGAACACACGCTCAGCGTGACAAGCTGTGTGATTACTATGCCGGATATTACCCGATGATTAACCGTGATTTGCTGCTGACAGCTGCTATCTTCCACGATATTGGTAAGACCAGGGAACTTTCACGCTTTCCGGAGAATGATTATACTGACGATGGACAGCTTCTGGGCCATATTATCATCGGTACTGAGATGGTGGGTGAAAGTATCCGCTCTATACCGGGATTTCCGGAGAAGCTGGCTACAGAGCTTAAACACTGTATTTTGGCCCATCACGGGGAATTAGAGTACGGCTCACCCAAGAAGCCGGCGCTTTTGGAGCATTGGCCTTAACTTTGCCGATAACACAGATGCCAAGATGGAGACCATGATAGAGGCGCTGCGGTCCGGCGGGGATAATAAAGGATGGCTGGGATACAACCGGCTGCTGGAGTCTAATATCAGGAAGACAACGGAATAGGCGTTGAGGTTGGATAATAAAGAGAAATAACAGGACCGAATATATAAGGCTGAAAACATTTAGTTTGGGTAGGGGATTGCAGGATGTGTCCTTGACCAGTGTGTTTTCGGCCTTTTGTGATAATGGGGCGGGGATGGAGGAAGTATGTTGGTGGTTGGATGAGATGAAATAACAGGATAAGATAACAGGATGAAATAATGGAGAGCAATAATCGCTCATAATAATAATTGAATGAAAGGATAGGTGAAGTGTATGGAAAAGAATCAGGAATTTATTGTGACAATAGAGGATATGAATGAGGACGGAGCAGGCGTGGGAAAAGTGGATGGCTACATCTGGTTTGTCAAGGATGCTGTGATTGGCGACGTGGTGCGGGCAAAGGCCATGAAGATAAAGAAATCATATGGATTTGCCAGGCTCATGGAAGTTCTGGAACCGTCAGTCTCCCGTGTCATTCCGTCATGTCCGGTAGCAAGGCAATGTGGTGGCTGTCAGCTTCAGGCCATGAGTTATGAAGAACAGCTGAAATTTAAAGAGAGGAAGGTGATGAATAATCTGATTCGTATAGGCAAATTTGCTGAGGATGAGATTCATATGCTTCCTATCATGGGGATGGAGGAGCCCTGGAGATACAGGAACAAGGCCCAGTTTCCCTTTGGAAAGGATAAGGACGGAAATGTAATTGCCGGATTCTATGCAGGGCGGACACATGCCATTGTTGAAGCAGAGGACTGCCTGCTGGGAGTTGAGGAAAACAGGGAGATTCTGGATATTGTAAAGCAGTTTATGAGGGAAATGAAGATTGAGCCCTATGATGAGATTTCACATAAGGGATTGGTGAGGCATGTCCTGATTCGGAAGGGATTTAAGACAGGTGAAATAATGGTATGTCTAGTAATAAATGGTAAAAAGCTTCCCGGAAAGGAGCGTTTGGTTGAGATGCTGACCGGTGGGGATGGGAAGGATGGAAAGGGACAGGGAGTAAGTGAGCAGGGAACAAAGGGGCTGGAAGTAAAAGAGCAGGATACAAGTGAGAATGAAGCAAAAGGGTATATATCAGACAGGCATGTAAACAGGTACGGGATTAAAGGTATGGCCAGTATTTCTTATAGCGTGAATCAGGAAAGAACGAATGTGATTATGGGGAAGGAGATTGTGAATCTATATGGCCCTGGATTTATAACAGATTATATTGGAAATGTAAAATATCAGATATCGCCACTTTCATTTTATCAGGTGAATCCTGTTCAGACAGAACGGCTTTATGGGACAGCGCTGGAGTATGCCGGACTTACGGGGAATGAGACTGTTTGGGATTTGTATTGCGGAATCGGCACTATTTCATTATTCCTGGCACAGAAGGCTAAGAAAGTATATGGCGTGGAGATTGTACCCCAGGCCATAGAGGATGCCAGGAGAAATGCAGAGATAAACGGTATTGATAATGCAGAGTTTTTTGTGGGAAAGGCCGAGGAAGTACTGCCGGAACAGTTTGAAAAGAATCATGTCCATGCGGACGTGATTGTGGTGGACCCACCAAGAAAAGGATGCGATGCGGTTTGTCTGGATACCATACTTAAAATGAGACCGGAACGGGTGGTTTATGTCAGCTGCGACTCGGCAACATTGGCCAGGGATTTGAGGTACTTGGCAGATGGGGGGTATGTGGTGGAGAGGGGGAGGTGTTGTGATATGTTTCCGGGGACGGTGCATGTTGAGGTCGTGATAAAGATGACGTATTGTGGTGACAAGAAGAAATAACAGCGGTTAACCACAAGATGTTGTGGTTTTGAAGTGAAAAAAGAGCGAAAAATGGGGCAAAAAACGAGCGTTTTTGCCCCTTGTTTTTTGCCCTTTCCACAGATGACATGGGGTATTTGGCAGATGAAAAGAGGCCAGCTTTTGAAATTCAGGCAGCACATAGCTGAAATTTTGTTGGAAGTGATGATAGCTTTCTGCAGAACTGATGGTATTGTGTTACCTAAAACAAAACCAAGGGATGGAGGAAAAGATGATGCCAAAGATATACTATTCAGTGGAGGATGGTCAGGAAATCATGCTGGAGAAATTTTATGATTTTCCAGAGGCAGTCCGATGCGCGGAGCAGACAGAAGAAGCAAAAGAAATATTTGCCTTTAAAGAAAATGGGGATGACCATGAGCTGATTGGCTGCTATTGGATAAGAGAAAACAAAGATAACAAGGGGACACCAGAATAACGGTGTTCTCTTTTCCATATACCGGGCAGCCCTTAGATTACCAGGATGATTGATGAGAGCGGATAGGTTCTTCGTGATTTGCGAAAACCTGATCGCTTTTTTTGTTGCCTGAGAAATAGGGGACTGTAAAAAAAATGAAGAAGAAAGGACTGAGAACAATGACTGCACGATTTATGAGCAATACCCCTTATGCAAATGTGGAGTTTGAAATGCAGCGGTTCCTGGGTTCAGTCCCAGAGGTTCCGGCATGCGTGTGAGCCGCCTGGAATACAGCGTCAGTAGCTTCGGATGCCAGCATTGTGTTTATAAGAGCAGAGAAAAAAATTGCGATATTCCCGTTGGAAGTACCTGTTTTCGCGAGCGGCTTGTGGAGGGCTGTGTACCGCTTTCGGAGCTGTTGGAGGTACTAACCAGAGAAGTGCCGGTTCGCCCCTTTGTAGCCCGTGTGTTGCGCCTGTCGCGGCAGCAAGAGCCGCTCTTTGAAAACGAAGCCCACAGACAGAGATTTGAGGAGACAGAAGAAAATGGAACAAGCTTTTCCGGTCAGACTGCTGCGTTATTTTTGCTGACTGCGGATCCATTCCTATGGAGCAAAGCGCAACCGGCTGTGGCTCTGGGAAGCATTGATTTTCCTCTATTCGCATTCATGGGGTGGATCTGGACGGATATGTCCTGTTTCATACAGCGAAGGATTTATACAAAGGGACCAAACACATCAGCTTGTCAGAACTGACTGACCCGGAGCTGGTAAGTGACAGTGTGTTTCGGCTGTTGATAACGGCTTTCCTGATCTGCCGGTATGGAACAGCAGTTGTGACGGCAGAAAGGAGCTGATTATGTTGAAAGTTCAATTGTCGAAGCCGGATGGCAGCCACGGAGAATGGCTTCAGCTTCCTGCTGAGTACGACCGGATCAGGCGCATATTTACAGCACTTGCAGATGAAGAACACCCGGCGCTTCTGATTACAGCGGCGGAAACGGATATTGCTCCTATGCATCAGTTTCTGGTTGGAAAGTATGTGGAGCAGAGGCGTGGTATCCGGGATATGGATTTTTTGACCCGCCGGATTGAGGGGTTCACGGAGCAGGAAAAAGCTGTTTTCGGTGCGGCACTGGAGATTGAGCAGCCATCTACCATCATGGAGATGGCAAACCTTTCCTGCAACCTGGATAAGTTTGCTGTTTATCCGAAGGTACAAAATGAAGCGGAGCTTGGTGAATACTTGTTGAATATTCAGGTGGTTGATGAGCAGCTGCTTCCCTATGTGGATCGGAGAAGTATGGCAGAGACTATGCACTCAGCCATGCCGGTGCCTTTTGTGAATCCGGTTATATAGTCAGAACCGGGGAGGCGTTAAAGCTGTTTATACCGAAAGGAATCCGCCAGATCCTGGATATGCTCCTAACAGCCTGTTTCTGCTTCGTCTGTATTCTTCCCATTACGCTGACAGCCATCCCAATACCTACTCCCTGTCGCTTCCTGCTACAGAAGAAAAGATGGAACTGGCGAGGAAAAACCTTGGGGTCAATCATCTGGAGGAATGCAGCATTATAGACCTGACCAGCCAGATACGGGATTGGAAAGTCATCTCCCTATGACTACAGTATTGACGGATTAAATGACTTTGCCAGACTGCTTGGGAGCAAGGTACTGGATGGTGCAGAGGAAACCGTGGAGCGGCTGTGCGCAGTCCTGACAGCAGAAATACCAGAAACGATACAGGAAGCTTCTGAAATCGCAGAAAATCTGAATCAATATACCATTCTGCCTGACGATATCAGAACACCGGAAGAATATGCCCATCATGTGCTGCAGGAAGCAGATATCCATATTAACGATGAAATTTATGGGTTTGTGGACTTTGAGGGCTTTGGAAAAGCCAGGATGCAGAGGGATGGGGTGGTGTCAACAGTGCATGGCATGGTGCTTCGTAAGGATTATCTGCTCCGGCAGCTTCCGGAGGAACTGGTTTCCTTAAAGCTGTTCAGCCCTCTCTATCCGCAGCTTTATGAGAGAAACGAATGGGGAGATCTGATGAATGAACCGACCTACATGGGAACAGATGAATTGTGCGACTATCAGGATGAGATTCTGGCAGCCATTGAGCGGGAATGTCTGGATGAGGAGGGGAACCGTGGTCTTGCAGTCTATTTGGACAATGAACTTCTTAAACGCAAAGTGTTCAGCATGAATCCGACTGTCGAAAAATGGGATGGCCGGCTTTGGGGCGTTCTGGAGGTACAGAGCTATGGGGCGCTGTCTGATGCAGAAATGAAAGGTGTTATGGAGGAATGGTCTGGGCAGGAAAGTGATGGATGGGGCGAGGGCTTTGAGCAGAGGGAAATTAAAATCGAAGCCGGAGAACTGTGCATCAGCTTTTGGAGTTCGGATAGAGACTTTTTCATCAAGACGGAGCAGGAACTGAAGCATGAACAATCTCAGAACATGGAGATGCAGATGGGAGGAATGTAGATGCAGGTAACGATCACAGCAGACGAATACAAAGATTGCCGGGGATACAGTGATGTGGAGCTGGAGCTGCCGACAGACCGGTTCAGCCTTGCAGATGCATTGGAACGTGCCCGTGTGCCGGATGGCGGCTATGAATTGCACAGTTTTTATGACTGGCCGGAGTTTATCAAATATGCACTGACAAGGGCAGAAAACAAAACATTGGAGGAAGTGAACTTTCTGGCACATAAGGTCAGTGAGATGGATACAGATCAGCTTCACATCTATGAAGGTATTTTAAAGCTGCGTTTTGACAGCGATATAGACCATCCCATGTCAATGAAAGAACTGATCAATACTGCTTATAATCTGAAATGTTTTGAACTCTATCCCGGTGTGACAGATTACCAGGAGCTTGGCGAAATCTGCATACAGAACGAAATAATGGATTGGATTAAAAAACTTCCTGATGAAATCGTAGAAATGCTGGATCCCGAAAAGGTTGGAACTTCTGTCTGCCGCGATGACCAGGGGATTTTTATAAGAGAAGGATATCTGTTCCGCAGTGCGCCGGACGGACCGGAGATTTACGATGCATCCATCTGCCGGATCAGGAGTATCACCATGGCGGTATCATTTCGCTGCGGTTGGAACGGAAGGACATTTTCTTGGATGCCAATACAGAAGTGTGGCTGGAGCTTCCCGCAGATAGACAGAAGATTCATCAGGTACTGGATTTTCTTGGAACAAGTGATTTGGATGTCTGTATGATTGTGGAAATGGAAAGCATTGTGCCTGCGATGAAAGATCATTTAACTGGATATGAGGACATCGAAAAGCTGAATACGCTGACAGAGCGTATCGCTGCTTTTCCGGACAGTCGGACACTTGCCAAGTACAAGGCAATCCTGATGATGGAGGATTGCTATGATCTGGACATGGTTCTGGATATTATAAACAATCTGGATTGTTATGATTTTGATACTCAGATTATGTCGCCGGGTCATTATGCAGAATATATCCTGAAAGAAGCGGGCTTTGATCCGGATGATCCGGCATTTTGCGGTTTTGATTTTTACGACTACGGGGAGCGGCAGCTTCAGGGAAGTGGCTATGTGGCAACTGCCTATGGTACAGTAATCCGCAATGACCTGCCATTTATTCTTGAATACACGAAACCGCCGGAGCAGGGAATGACCATGCAGTAAGAGCAGAGAAAGGAAGAGAAAGAATGGCACTTTTTGATGCAGCGAAAGAAGGATATGAACTGACGGAAATTGATGGAAGACCGGTTCTTTTTACTAATATGCGTCTGAACCGGGACACCGTTCCGGCTGGGATTTTTTGTTATGATGTACGGGATTCAGACGCTCTGGACGGGAGCATGGCTGAGATTAAGGCGGTGGTGGTTGTCAACCACTGGGGAACTATTCTGTGCAAAGATCCGTTTCCTGTAGATGAATATGGCAGCTATTATCCGAAGGACTGGGGATATCTTGGCAAGAACATGAGCCTTGAGGAATTTCAGGAAACCGGCAGGGAACAGCTTGCCGCTTATCTGCTGCCGGAAGCACCGCAGACAGAACCTGTTATGTAGAAAAGTTTGCCATAAAAAGGAGGTGATGCGGCATTAATAGCTTTATCAGCTGGTAGGTGGAAAAAAAGCATTGAGGAAGCTGATTTACACCATGTTCCCGGCGAATTTCGACCGTTACATTGAAGTATTCGGAGGCGGAGGCTGGGTACTGTTTGGCAAACCGCCGGATCAGAAATGCATGGAAGTGTATAACGATTACAATTCCAATCTTGCAAATCTGTTCTACTGTGTAAAGAACCGGACTGTAGCTTTCCTGCAGGAACTGGGGTTCCTTCCGCTAAACAGCAGGGATGAGTTTACTGTAATTAGGGATTTTATAGACAAGCAGGTGTTTGATACCAGCTTTCTGAAAGAGGAGCTGCAGCTGGCAGAGCACTCCCTTTTGCCGCCGGAATTTGAGGAACTGAAAGCCATTCTGTTGGAGAATGCGGAGGTCACCGATGTAAAGAGGGCAGCTGCTTTTTTTAACTGATTCGCTACAGCTACGGAAGCGGCTGTACTTCTTATGGATGCCGGCCTTTTGATGTGCGAAAATGTTTTGCCGCTATCTGGCAGGCATCATACAGGCTTGCTGATACGGTAATAGAGAATAAGGATTTTGAGGCGCTGATCCGGCAATACGACCGGGAAGGCGCCTTTTTCTATTGTGACCCGCCTTATTACGAAACAGAAGGACATTATGCGGTAGTATTCCGCAGGGAGGATCATGCCAGACTTCGGGATGCGCTGGCTGAGGCAAAAGGAAAATGGATGGTCAGTTATAACGACTGTGAATTTATCCGGGAGCTGTATGCGGGATATACGATTACTGCTGTGACCCGTATCAATAACCTGGCGCAGCGGTATGACGGCGGCTGTGAATTCCCGGAGGTTATCATTACCAACTATGATCCGGGTGAGCTGGAGCGGACAAAGCCGCAGCAGCTCCATCTTTTTGCTGTGTGGTGAAGAGGAAGACGATTACTATGAAGTTGTGGGGCGGTAAAGCCCGGAAATGGAGGAAATATGGGACAGGCAGAAAAGAAAACACAGGGGGACACTGCCAGACTGGGGGTGCTTTCTATCCCAATGTGATGCTGGAGGCAGCGGGGATTCCACCGGACAGTGACCTGATTGTGGAAATCCTGCCCGGCGTGCTGCTGATTGGTGCAGAACAGCCCCTGTGGCAGGCCAACCGGCCTTATTTGAAGCTGTTCGATGACCTTGGCATCGAACCGGAGGAGGTAACAGCGATTCTGGAGAAGGGAGGATATTTTGATGAATAAACCGATTTATAAGCTGGTTGACAGCAAGGGGCGTGTGCTGATTCCAAAAGCCCTGCGGGACATGGCAAAGATGGAATACGGGGATATTGTAAGGCTGGGACTCGCAGATGGAAAAGTCACGGTACGCAAGGTGGATATCGTAGAGGCAGGAGACCAGTCTCCGGAAGCAGTGGAGGCCTATGTTCGTGCTGCCTTTAAATCCATGCCCGACAGTACCAGGCTGGAGCTGATCGGGGAACTGAGCAGCCTGCTCCAGAAGAAGGAGGGATAATTCATGCAAGTGTTTCACCGTGAGGACTGCAGCCAGACAGGTAATGGGATTGACCTGAAAAATAAGGTTGTGGTTCTTTCTGCAAATGTGCTGCCCAAAGAACATTCCGGGCAGCTCTTTTTTTGTACCGGGGGAAGCGGAGCGAATCCCGCTCCCATGGGCAGCACTGTTTTTCTGATCTCTCTTTCTGATGGGGAAGCCTGCCGGTGTGAGCGAAGCGATGTGGTTGGCACGCTGGAGCCGGAACTGCTGCCGGAAGAAGCGAAGCTGCAGCTTTCCCAGATCCGGCCTGTTGGAGCCGCAGACCTGCATCACCATGAGCCGGAGTATTCCGGCTACAGCTTTTTGGAGGACGGGAGGTATGCCGCAGGTGCCTGGCTCTGCAGTCCCCAGGAAGTCATGGACTATGTGGAGATGCAGAAGCCTATCAGCATCGTGTGCTGATCTGCGACCGGGATGACTTTGCGTGATGGAAGTTGTAAAAGAGCAGGTGATTTTCCCTACCCAAAAGGAGCTTGAGGCATTCCGGGAGGATACACAGGAGCAGAAAGGCGGCGGTATGGAAATGAAGTAAGGAGGAATGCCCCATGAAACCAATCCGTATTGAGAACGGGATTGTCATCTACTACGGGAACCTGGCCGGCCGCATCCGAAACGGACAGGCGGTGGTCGATCCCATGTTTCAGGTACCGGAGCTGAAGGAATTTCTGGAGAAGCAGCGGAGTGTGAATGAAATCAAATGGCAGGACGGAATCTTTGACCAGCTGGCCAGCGGGCAGGGAGAAACCAGGGAAATTCAGAGCCTAAAGAACTGCCGGGTCTGGCAGCTGAAACCGGAGGTGGATATCTGCAAGAAATTCATCGGATATGATGCCTGATTCAAAAATTCGGGATGCTCAATCCGGAGGACTACCGGCTGGTGTTTGACGGTGCAGTGGACACCAATAATCTGGAAGCGCTCTATACCAAATTTAACGTGGACCATCCGGCCAGCTATGCCGGGCATTCCCTCTCCATGAGCGATGTTCTGGAACTGTACGATGAATCCGGCAGTTCCTTTTATTATCTGGATAGTTTCGATTTCAAACAGGTAGATTTTGAGCCGCCGGATCAGGAGATGGCACATATCCAGACCATGCAGTTTTAAGCAGGCAGTATCCGCTGTCTGTTTTTTACTGAAATAAATTACAGAAAGGACGCTTTTCACATGAAAAAGCAGAAAAAAAGGAGGAAGCAATTTTATGGCAACACTGGATATCCGAATCACATCCATGTACCCGCCCGGCTCACAGGGAGGGACAAGAGCTTATGCCTCAGCAACCATCGACGGATGCTTTGCCGTCCGGGGAATCAAAGTCGTCGAGGGCGGTAAGGACGGTCTGTTCGTCTCCATGCCCAGCCGCAAAAACCAGGACGGGTACAAGGAAGTCTGTTTTCCTGTAACCGCTGAGTTCAGGGAACAGCTCTACAGCGGAGTGCTGAATGCCTACCATCAGCACTCACCATGGCGCAGGCTCCGGCCGCACCCCAGCAGGCAGCCCCGGAGCAGGAAGCACCGGCCAGCAGATGGCCGGAATGTAACTGAAAACATCAGAGTATCAAGATAATGGAGAAATCAAGAATGAAGAAATTTGTAAACCATACCTGTGCTGTTGTTGCCATGAAAGCCATGAATCTGAGACAGAAGCTTGCCGAGCAGAGAGCGGAGGGCTATGTGGATACCGCCATCAAGATCCTGATTGCGGTTGTGCTGGGCGCTTTTGCTGGCAGGTCTATATGCACTGTTTAACGATACGGTTCTGCCGACTCTTGTACGCAGGGTGCAGGAAATGTTCGACTATGCCGGATAAGCTGACAGCCTCCGATCCGGCGATGCTTACCCTGCAGGCAGGGATGTTTCTCCTTCTGCTGTTGGCGGCTTCTCTCAGTGATCTGAAGCGGAGGGAGATTCCGGACCGGTTACAGCTTGCTATTGCATCCCTCACATTCCTGTCATTTTCTCCGGGAATTTCTGGGGGATTCTTGGCGCATTGCCATATCTTCTGGTCGCCCTGTTTTTTGGAGGCTGCGAGGGCATGGGAGGCGGGGATATCAAGCTGGCGGCAGCACCGGACTTGTGCTGGGACTGCCGGCCAGCCTGACCGCTTCTATTCTGGGACTGGGGAGTATGTGCCTGGTCTGTGGGCTGATTACTGTAAAACGGCGGCTCCATGGGAAGAAAGAAAAAATCCCTTTTCCGGTGGGACCGTTTCTGGCGGCTGGCGCGGCCGCCGCTTATTTTATGAAAATTGGAGGTTTGATTTTATGAAAAGAAAGCTCATCATTTCCCTTTGTGCAATCGTTCCTGTGGCAGCTATGGCAGCCTTTCTTATCCGCCGCCGCTGTCAGTAAGGCAGGCAAACCGGGCGGGTCTTTAAGGCCCGCCTTTTCCTATGGAATGCATATCAAATCAAAATGAAGGAGGACATACCCTTATGAATTTTCTCAAAAACAGAACTGTCATTGGTGTTATCTGTATTCTTTTGGCACTGATCATCTGCTTTGCAGTTACTCCGCTGTTTAATAAGACCATCAGTGAAAAGACGGAAATCGTGCGTGTGGTAAAGCCGGTAAAGATTGGGGAGGAGATCACCGCAGATAAGGTTTCCGTTGTGGAAGTAGGCGGCTATAACCTGCCGGAGGATGTGGTGCGGAATCTGGATACCGCCATTGGAAAGTTCGCCTCCGCAGACCTGGCAGTGGGAGACTACATCATCTCATCCAAGATTGCAGAGGAACCTGCCGCTGAGAATGCCTACCTTTACAACCTGACCGGCAAGAAGCAGGCAATCTCTGTTTCCCTGAAAGCCTTTGCCAACGGATTATCCGGAAAGCTGCAGAGCGGGGACATTGTGTCTGTGATTGCCCCGGATTACAAAAAGCAGGTTCTACAGTGATTCCGCCGGAACTGCAGTATGTGGAGGTTATCGCAGTAACTGCAAACAGCGGCTATGATGCCAATACCAATACACAGAATGGGAGGAGGATAACACAGAAAAAGAACTGCCCGGCACCGTCACTTTGTTAGTTACCCCGGAGCAGAGTAAAATCCTTGCAGAGCTGGAGGCAGACGGGAAAGCACACATCTCCCTGGTGTTCCGTGGTACCCCTGAGCAGTCTGCGGCTTTCATTTCTGCGCAGGAAACCGTTCTTTTGGAACTTTACCCGCCTGTGGAGGAAGAAACAGAAGATTCTGAATCCGGCGCTTTAGAGGAACAGACGGATGAGAGTGAAGCTTCTGAAACCGAACAGACAGATATTGCAGAAGATGAAACTGCCGAAACAGAAGGGGAAGTTTGGGAAAGCGAGGTGGAGTAGGGCGTGAACTTTTTGAAAAACAGCATTTTCAGCCGTAGTGCCGGTGGGGAAGACAGGGAGATGGAACCGGAAAACGATAACCAGATGCTGGCTGTCTGGGGCAGTCCCGGTTCGGCAAGACCACTACAGCGGTCAAACTGGCTATGCGGCTGGCAATGCAGAAGCGGGATGTGGCTCTGCTTTTATGCGACATGAACACGCCCATGCTGCCCTGCATCTGTCCGCCCGGAGATCTGGAGGAAGAACATTCTCTTGGAAGCATCCTGGCTGCCAGCCATGTGTCGGAATCGCTGGTGCGCCATAACTGCATTTTCCATAAGAGATTCCGCCATCTGACCATCCTTGGAATGCGAAAAGGCGAGAATGAATATACCTATCCGGTCTATGAGCGTCAGCAGGCAGAGGAATTGTTAGACTGTCTGCGAAGCATAGCCCCCTATATCATCATTGACTGTGGCAGCCACATCGCCAACGATATCCTCTCGGCCATTGCGCTGATGGAGTCTGATGCAGTGCTGCGGCTGGTCAATTGTGATTTAAAATCCATCAGCTACCTCTCCAGTCAGCTTCCCCTGCTCAAAGAAAACCAGTGGGATGCGGATAAGCAGTATAAGGTAGCAAGCAACGTGCGTCCCAATGAAGCCAGCGACCACATCGAGCAGGTGCTGGGAAGTGTGACCTTTCAGTTGCCCCATTCGCTGGAGCTGGCGGCACAGGTTCTGGAGGGAAATCTGTTTAAGGAACTGAGCTTAAAAGACAGCCGCGGGTATCGCAAAAACCTGGAAGCCATCACAAAGGAGGTGTTCGGATGTTAGGGGAAAACCGGAGCAAAGCCGCATTTTCAGCGGGTTCTAAGGAATGTGTTCGGGAAGAAAAACCGCTGTTTGAAAGCAGTGAATCTTTCTCGGAAGCCCGGAAAAAATCGGAACACCTGCAGATTACCCCGGACGATCCGGCAGGGGAAAAAACATGGCCGGTAGCGCAGAAGGAAGAAGTGCCTGCAGAGCCGAAGCAGTCTGAGATAAGAAAGCCAGAACCAAAGCAGTCAGCATCAAAGCTGCCGGAAAGAGATACACCGGCTCCAAGGCTGGCCGCACCGGAAAAAGCCCGGACACTCCGCACCCACGACCTGTTTTTTGCGGCAGAAGATAAGAGCCGGGAGTTTGCCTCTGTACTGCGGGAGGTGCAGGCATACCTTTCCAAAGAGTACAGCAGTCTGGTAACAGAGGATACCACCGATGAGGTGAAGGCACAGATCCGCCGCTTTGCCGGAAAGTATATTCAGGATCACCGCATTGCTGTGGAGGGGATGACCACCGACCAGCTCATTGACGGGATCTATTCCGAAATGGCGGAGTTTGGCTTCCTGACCAAGTACATTTATGGGAGGGCATTGAGGAAATCGATGTGAATGCCTGGGACGATGTGGAAGTGCAGTACTCCGGAGGCATCACAGAAAAGCTGACGGAGCATTTTGACAGCCCGGAACACGCCATCAACGTGGTGCGCCGGATGCTTCATGTATCCGGCATGGTGCTGGATGATGCCAGTCCAAGCGTCTTGGGCATCTTTCCAAGAACATCAGAATTGCGGTATTAAAAAGCCCCATTGTGGATGAAGATGTGGGGGTGGCTACTTCCATCCGAATCGTCAATCCCCAGAGCATGAAAAAAGAGGATTTTGTAAGAGGCGGGACAGCCACCGGACAGATGCTGGACTTTTTATCGGAATGTATCCGCTATGGCATTTCGGTATGTGTGGCAGGAGCCACCAGCTCCGGAAAAACCACGCTGCTTGGGTGGTTACTTACAACCATTCCGGACAGCAAACGTATCTACAGCATTGAAAACGGTCCCCGTGAGCTGGCGCTGGTACGCAGGGATGAGAAAGGACGTGTGAAAAACTCTGTCATCCATACCTGACACGGGACAGTGAAAATGAGCGCCAGCGGTAGATCAGATTGCACTGCTTGACATGGCCCTGCGGTTTAATCCGGATGTGATTGTGGTAGGTGAGATGCGCGGACCGGAGGCTAATGCCGCTCAGGAGGCAGCCCGTACCGGCGTGGCGGTGGTCACCACCATCCATTCCATGAGCTGTGATGCCACTTACCGGCGTATGGTATCTTTGTGCAAACGAGCGGTAGATATGAGCGATGACACGCTGATGGGATTTGTGACGGAAGCCTATCCCATTGTGGCGTTCTGTAAACAGCTTGAAAATAAGGAGCGCCGCCTGATGGAGATCATGGAGTGCGAGATTCTGGCTGATGGCTCCCGGCGGTTTCGTCCGCTGTTCCAGTATCAGATCAGTGAGAACCGGATTGAGGATGGCAGATTTATCATTACCGGCGAGCACTGTCAGGTGAATCCCATCTCGGAAAGCCTTGCCCGCCGTCTGATGGAAAACGGGATGCCAAAGGAGATGCTGGCAAAGCTTCGCACCATCGGAAAGGAGGGAGAATCCCTATGACAGCAATCCAATTACTGCCTGCGCAGGAATGATCGTGGGCGCTTTTTTGATTCTCGGATTAAAGCCGGTGGAGTTTACAGACAGTCTGTTTGCATTCCTGCTCTGGAAAAAAAGCAGCATCCGGGAGGATATACGGGCTTCAACCGGCAGAAAGAAAGCCGGCCCCTTAAAAAGGGAAATCATGGAGGCACAGGCGGTGCTGGAAATGACCGGGCGAAGCAGACGTTTTTCTCTGGTTTGTGCCGCTTCCCTGGCGTTGTTTTGTACAGGCGGTTCCATCGCTATCCTGCTGGGCAATTTTTTCATGGCTCCGGTTCTGGCGGTGGGGTTTATGTTCCTGCCCTTCTGGTATGTGAAGCTGACTGCCAACCACTATAAGAAAGACATTGCTGCGGAACTGGAAACAGCCCTGTCCGTGGTAACCACCGCCTATCTTCGTACAGAGGATATCGTGACAGCGGTGGATGAGAATATCGCTTACTTAAATCCTCCGGTTTCCAAAGTGTTCCGGGAATTTCTGATGCAGATCAAGCTGGTAAATCCAGATGTGGAGGCGGCACTGCGGACCATGAAAAGCCGCATTGACAATGAGGTGTTCCGGGAATGGTGCGATGCCCTGTGCGACTGCAGCATGACCGCAGCCTGAAAACTACTCTGACCCCTATCGTAGCCAAACTTTCCGATATGCGCAATGTCAATGCAGAACTGGAATATCTGGTTGCGGAGCCAAGGAAAGAGTTCCTGATCATGGTGTTTTTTGTGGTAGGCAACATCCCGCTGATGCACCTGCTCAATCAAGAATGGTACGATGTTCTGATGCACACGCCGCTGGGACAGATTATTCTGGCTGTTACTGCAGCGGTTATTTTTATCTCGGCCAGCTTTGTGGTAAAGCTGACCCATCCCATCGAATACAGGAGGTGATGCCATGACGGGACTGTTATTTTTATTCGGGCTGTTCCTTGCCTGGGGCTGTTCTTTCTGGCGGCATCCATCCTGCGGCTCCCCACCATAGGTACAGCCAAGGCCATGCTTGGAACTGTGAAACAGGAAAAAAAAGGCAGCCAAAACCATAGAAACCTATCTGATGACCGTGGCAGTGCGGCTGGCGAAGTATATCCGCATGGATGAGTACAAACGCAGCCGGATGCACAACGTGTTAAAGGCCAGCGGCATGAACCTGACACCGGAGGTGTACCAGGCGTATGCCTTTGTGAAGGCTGGAGCGATTCTTCTGGGCGTGATTCCCTGTGTGTTTCTCCTGCCTCTTTTGTCGCCGGTTGTAATCATTTTGTCTCTGCTCACTTATTTTAAGGAAAGCCAGAAAGCAGATGAGCGGCTGAAGGCAAAACGGGATGAGATCGAGGGGGAACTGCCACGGCTGGTGGCAACCATTGAGCAGGAACTGAAAGCCAGCCGCAATGTTATTGGTATGTTGGAACGCTTTAAGGGAAATGCGGGGGCAGCCCTCACCGGGGAGCTGGATATCCTGTTAGCAGATATGCGCTCCTCCAACTATGAGGCAGCGCTGACCCGGTTTGAGGCAAGGCTTAATTCCCCCATGCTTTCTGACGTGGTGCGGGGACTGATTGGAGTGCTGCGTGGGGATGACAGCTCTGTGTATTTCCAGATGCTGGCCCACGACTTCAAACAGCTGGAGCTGCAGAGGCTCAAAGCCCAGGCGCAGAAAATCCCTCCCAAAATCAGGGTATTTTCTTTTGCCATGCTGATGTGCTTTTTATTAACCTATCTGGTAATCATCGCTTATGTAGCGGTAACCAGTCTGGGTGGAATGTTTTAGGAAAGGAGAGAGGCGATGCGCTTAAAGGAATGGATCGAGAGTCATCCACAGAGCAGCTTTGACATGATGACACCGGGCGGCTATGTCTTTCTGACACCGAAGCAGGCAAAAGAGCTTTTGGAAGGAAAGGATATGAAAGCACATCTCGGTATTTCAGGATATGATATAACGGTATCTGCGGAGGAACTGCTTGCGCAGAACGTGGTAAATGTCAAATGGGACGGGGCTGTCTGTCATATGCTTACGGACTATATACAGAAAAGGGAACCGGAGCCGCCTGCTCCCGGACAGGGGGTGGTGATGTGCTGAAAAAACTAAAAGATAAGCTCAGATGCAGACGCGGGGAAGGCTATGTGGATGTGGTCGTGCTGGTTCTGTGTGCCATGCTGGTTTTGGCGCTGGCTATTCGGGTGCTGCCGGTGTTTATTGCCAAACAGCAGCTGGATACCTTTGCCACGGAACTGGTGAGGGAGGCTGAAATCTCCGGCAGGGTTGGTTTGGAAACCTCCCGGAGAGCTGCTGTTCTGCGTGAAAAAACAGGTCTTGACCCGGATATCACATGGTCGGCAGGCGGCAGGATACAGCTGAACAGTGAAGTGACGGTCTTTCTGACACTTCAGACCAACATCGGTTTATTTGGAGATTTTGGTTTGTTTCCTATCACGCTTCGGGCGCAGGCCACCGGAAAATCCGAAGTTTACTGGAAGTGAGGTGAGGACAGGCTTGCTTAAAAAACTAAGAATCATTTTGAAAGACAAAAGCGGAGTATCTTTTCCCCTGGTGATCGGCGTTACCCTGTCACTTCTGCTCATCTTTTGCGGCGTCAGTGAGTATTTCCGGCTTCAGATTATGCTGCCGGTGTCCGGGATGCAGTGGAGGATGCCATCATTCTACGGTAAATGATAATTACGCCGGGGTGTACCATGGTGTCCGGGAGGGATATTCAGGCGGATATATGCCTTACGGAGAAGGGGAATGGGAGGAAACGCTGGATGAAGGGGATATTTATGCCAGAATCGATGAGGTTCTCGGGACCAGAAAGAGCGGCGGGCGTCATGTGAAATTCGCAGGGGACAGCGGAAATGTTGTAGAATTTGCCTTGACGGATTTAAATGTAACGCTCCGCAATGCGCCTCTTGCGCCTCTGATCCGGGAAATGCACAGCGTTTTGAAGCGGAGGCGGTCATCAGGCTGGAAGTTCCTGTCCGATTTGGCAGAAAACTCCTGCCATCATGCACATCACTTTGCGGGTTCAGGCAGGTTATATTGAGGTATTCTAAAAAGATTCGGGAAGAATCAGGGAATTTAGTAGACTTTCAGGCGATGATGTAGTATGTGTGGTGTACAGGAAGAAAAGCAGCATGATTTCAGACAGGCGGCAGATGCTGCAGCTTGTCATAAGTACAAGGAGAGTTATACCGAAAAGAAGGAGGAGAGCGCATATGAATGGACAGAAAGAAAAAAGAACCTGACTGTGGCAGGAGGCATTGTGTTTGGAGTGATATTGGTGGCAGCCATCGCAATGCAGTTTGGAAAAACTCCGGTTACCGGGGATAAGATGGCGAAGGAGAGTCAGACGGATGTGGAGCTTGAGATAGATCCCGGAAAAACAGAAAGCGGAATGGAAAGCAAAGAAGAACCGGATGAAACGGAGCGTGATGTGGTAATTCGCCCCGATACCGGAGAAGGGACAACCGGTGCGGAGACAGAAAGGCCGGTGTACAGCCGTCCGGCCCAGACCGATCAGACCAAGCAGAGCATTCAACCGGAGGCAACAAAACCGGCGGCTCCCAGTGAGGAAGTACTGAAAGATCCGACACAAAAACCAGACGGGACTGTGGTGGATACCCCGCCGGAACCGGTAGACCATGAACAGGTAGAAACACCGGTCCAGACTGAGCCAGCACCTGGAGAGCCACAGGCCGGAGATACGAAAGATGGTCAGATTTATGTGCCGGGTTTTGGATGGGTAGAGAACCACGGAGGTGGTGGTTCCGGGACTACTGCAGAAGATATGTATGAAAATGGTAACAAGATCGGAAGCATGGACTGAAACATGAAATAAGGAAAGAAAGTCAGAAAGCATCGCAGAGTCAGGCGGTGCTTTTTGTTTGGAGGAATGAATGAAAATCAGAAAGAGAGTCAGACAGTTGTGTATGTTTGTTTTGCTTCTGAGCCTGTTCCTGTTCCAGAGCATTCCTGCCTATGCTGTGGGAGATGGAAATCTGGATGGCGGTGGTGGAGGCATGGGACAGGGAACCAGTCAGAACAGCTGGTCGCCGGGAAATGAAGGTGTGCGGGTAACCGTCATCCGGGCAGCGGACCGGGCGGTGGTAACAAGATCGGTTGACCTGACAAATAAGAAGCCTAAGATTGTGTATTCTTTTGGAAAAGTCAGCAAAGCGGCATATACACAGGGGACAGCGTTGTCCGTCAATACGGGCGCTTATGAATATGTGAATCCGGCTCAGTCGCTTCCCCGGATCATTAGTTCCAAAAGCCTTGGCGCGGCAATATCGAAGCATCAAAGTTATTTCACAGATGAGCAGGTAGTCAGAAGCATTGCAGGCTTGACAGGAATGGATTTTGATACCTTGATAAACGGGGATTACCGGCTGTTAATTGAGCCAATCAGCTTTTTAAAATTTCAGGGAAATCTGATTGCCTGTACAGCAACCGAGGCAGCACTTTATGATGAGCAGACAAGCGGAAATGTGCGGGCAGTTCTTCCAACGGTTGGATTCCAGAACCTGCCTCTCTCTATGTTTTTGGAAACGCCGGACCTTGGCTATCCGGCGTGGGGAGGCCCAAGATCCGGTGTCCGGAGCAACAGGGAAATCAAGAGTTCTCTGGGCTTAGGCGTGGTGCGCTTCAATGAAGCACCTCCGGAACCGCCAGAGGTCAGTACTTATGACTATGAGTACCGTACCAACACAGAGGTCATTACCGCAGTGGATGTGAGCGGAGGCCAGAGTGATCCAGATGATCCGGTATCTGTCACATTTCATGTAGGAGGTCGCAGCTATACCGTGAACAATGTGTATTATCCGGAAGGAGACAGTCAGCTTGCGTGGATACGCTGGACAACGCCTGATACGCCCCAGACCATGACGATCACAGTCAATGTGCATGGAGGCGGATCTGTCACGGACGGAACCATTCTTGTGAATATCGTAGATCTGGATGAGAATCCTCCGCCGGATCCCAATGCTGATGATCGTAATGACGGATTTACAAGACCGGCAGTGCCGGATAATCCGCAGGTTACTTCAGCAAGCTGGGGTGTCTGGCGTCCCTGGTGGCAGCCTGACTGGATCTGGCACAGTGGAGATGAGGATGATGACGGATATTGGTGCGATCATGGATGGTGGGAGTTTGATTTTGACCGCTATAGTGCCAGCTTATCTGCAGATATGAGAATTATTCCGGATGAAAATCCCCGACAGCCAGTGGCAGGACGATGAAGTCCGGCTATGGATTTAATGAAACAGTTACCACCCACGTCAGCACCAGCCAGAGTTCTGCAGTGACAGCGGCGCAGAATGCGGTAACTTACTTCCCGGAATTTCAATATGAGGAATACTGGAGGCTGCTTGAGCGGATGAGCGGCGGCTACGATATGACCCATGAATTTAAAGAAAACCGCTACAGCACTTATAACCGGCGTACCCATTTCACACCAATCTGGTATCCGGATGGAAGCTATATGCCTTATACCTGGCTGATTGACTGCTGGACACCAGCCGGGATGCTTTCCATGAATCTGACGGATGCCCTTACGATTGACGGAAACCTGTGGAGTGACTGGCACATCGCACCCCAGTTTCCAGAGTAAGGAGGTCAGTCTATGGCATATGAAAGAATGGATAAACCTGCCGGATCTGTTTACCACTACACCAGGCGGGAGAATGTTCCCGCTATCCTTAAGGACGGACGTATCCGGCGCATGGGTGACATAGAGTGCTGGGTGTGTACGTCTCTGGAGGATACACTGGCCTGATGCGGGATACGGTTATGAAGGAGGGAAGGCCCTATTATAAGGCGGGCGGGATACTGGGACATTACCCCAGATTTGTGCCGGAGGATTATGTGATTCTGAAGCTGGAACCCCGCTATCAGAACGGTCAGTGGGTACGCTGGAATCAGGAAGTGCCGCCGGGTAGCCCGCCGGAACTTGTAGAGGCCGCCCATGTGTTCAGCCAAAGAAAATTGGGATATCGGGGCAATCTGAAATTCTATCCCCATCCGGAAATCATAGAGATAGCTCTCCTGCTGGCAGAACAGAGCCATCAGCAGGTGCTTTCCATGTAACAAATAACAGCAGAAAAAGAACAAAGACTGCAAAGCCGGAACGAATACCGGCTCTGTGGTCTTTTCTTTTTCCCCGATCAAAAACGAAGGGAGAACCTAAATGAAAATGAAGAAGCTTCTGTTACTCGTCTGCGCAGTTATGCTGATGACCTGCGTGTGCGGTGTTCCTGCTTATGCAGCCAGCGGAGATGTGGCGGGCGCCATTGAGGGAACCTGGGATACTGCTTCCCAGCAGATCAAGACGGTGGTGGACAACGTAGTGTTTCCTGCCATTGACCTGATCCTTGCGGTGTTCTTTTTTGCGAAGCTTGGAACCGCATACTTTGATTATCGGAAACATGGACAGTTTGAATGGGCGGCTCCCGCTATCCTGTTCGCCTGTCTAGTGTTTACGCTGACTGCCCCGCTTTATATCTGGCAGATTCTTGGAATGTAAAGTCCAGCTAAGAAATGTCAATAGGTAAAATGAAAAATGTTTAAAAAGTTTTTTTCAAGCAGCTGATGTAAAAAGGGTAACCTTAATAAACCTATTGCCATGGGATTTTAAAATTTAATTCAAATCT
>ENA-OQCK01000260-OQCK01000260.1-human-gut-metagenome-genome-assembly--contig:-NODE-260-length-31456-cov-4.375946_pt1 | contig 31456 bp, 35 predicted proteins | sample MGYA00242498_ERZ504578 | MGnify/ENA primary metagenome ERZ504578 (study PRJEB26092, sample SAMD00036229) | human gut metagenome | host: Homo sapiens | study: EMG produced TPA metagenomics assembly of...
TCAAAATTCAACTGTGCGTCTCCACTAAAGTATTGGAAGCGGATTTCTATATCGTATGGCTTGCCGGCTTCTGCATGCATGGCGTAAGCTTGTCCCCTGCCCCCACGCATCATTAACGATGGGAAAAGCGACCCGGAACTCATCAGAAGAATTAATAGTAAATGTGAGGGGATCTCAAGAACATTGTTAAAGTCTGTTTCTATGACAGAAAAGAAATTATGTGTTTACGAGATAGAGGATGTATTCAAGACTTATGACTTACTGACACATGGCACAGGCTTTTATTCCTATATTTCCGATAAAATAAGGGAGCTTCGCCAAAGTGGGCATGAGGGAACGGCACGCGCATACAATTCCAGCCTAAGTTCGATGAAAAAATTTTTAGGCAGCAGGGATTTTCCATTCAACAAACTCTCACCCCAGGTGATAACCATGTATCACAAACAACTGCTCGCTTCGGGAGTATGTGAGAATACTATCTGTTTTTATCTGCATAACATCAAAGCTCTCTATCGGAAAGGTTGTCAGGAGATGGGGTTGGAACAGCCTTCCCCGTTTCGTGAGGTACACTTTAAAACAGAGAAAACCGTCAAACGGTGTCTGGAAACGGATGTAATCAAAAAAGTATCCAGACTGGAACTGGAGGAGGGAAGTACGGTATCTCTTGCACGGGATATCTTCATGTTCAGTTTTTATACTCGTGGAATGTCATTCGTTGATATTGCACTGCTGAAGAAAGCAGATCTTTTCCCGGATGAAATTTGTTACCGACGCCATAAGACCGGGCAGTTGATGCGAGTTGGGATGAACCGGCAAATCATTCGGATTCTGACCAAATACGAGAATACCGTGGGAGAATATGTCTTTCCTTTATTTACAGAAGAGCAAGAACCGTATGCAGGATATAAAAATGCTATCACAAGATTCGTTATGCCTTAAAGAAAATCTCCTGCTCTCTTGGATTGTCAACTCCATTACGACTTCATGCTGCACGGCACTCATGGGCCACTATAGCCAAAGAGCACGGTATTCCGGTCCATATTATAGGAGAATGCCTAGGGCATATGTCGGAGGAGACGACCCGTATCTATCTGAAGGATCTGGATCGTTCCGTACTCGATGACGTCAATAATCAAATAGCCGAGATTGTTGGATGACAAGTTTATATTTTTTATTTATGACACATTATTTATGAAAAATTTCTATATTTGCCTTCATATTTTCCACTTTCTATGTGAGAGAGTGGAAACGGTGAGAATGTATGATTAAAGTGACGAAGTTATGGGTCATGAAAAAAAAACAATTGCGGATAGGAGGATTTTCGCATTCATTTTTATGTCGGGTAATGTTGACTAATACTAATAAAAAATGGTATTATGAGGTATTTATCCCATTTTAATATATTCCGTTGATTTCATACTGTCATTATTATAAATAACATTATATAACTCTGATTATCAAACTAAAATTCCACCTGTTACTAACAGTGGGTAACAAAATAGTAACAAAAAACGAAGAAATCGCTTTGTGGTGGGCTTTATGTGTAAAGGTAACAAAAGCCCTCTAACCATAAAAGCAAAACTGGCGAAAAGAAGAATACTGTCTTTTTTCTCTTTTCGCCAGCATATTTATCATGCAGTCAATGCAAACAGATTTAGTTTGTTTTGGATATATAGACAAAAGTATAAACCAAACTCTATTTGGCAAAGACTAGTAAGATATCAATTTCTTTTCTTTTTGATTAAAGATTAAAAGAAGAAAAAACAATCCCCCGCAGTAGGAGTAACAGACAGACACCTACTTAGATTGCCGTCATTGGGAGAAATAACAACTATCATTGCATTTTTGCGTATTTCAATAGAACTCCACATGCCTTTTGCAGCACTTCCAACAGTACTGTCCGTTTCAATTTGCACACCGTCCTCAAACACAGATGATAACCAAAAAGTAGCATAATTATTACAGAACAACGTATAAGTTCCTCCACTTTCCGGAACTGCTATGTGATCCTTTTTAAGATATGCTGAAGTATCTACCTCCCATTCCATTGGCTCCCAATCCCCGTCTTTACTTGTACAGGACAAAAAGGCAATAGTATATATAATCAAACATAAACATTTTTTCATCATGATATTACAGAGTATTCAAGATATATTTATAATTGTTAGAATTCTCACTACAAGTAATTTCCGGGTCTTTTATTTCAGCTTCACTATTGGTATCAAGGATTTTGCTTAAATAATAACCATTGTAGCTGATCAATAACTGATTTTAGCCCCTACGAAATAACTTCTCGGAAGCGACGGTCCGTAGATGTACCCTGAATCGCGGTTCCAGCCTTTGTCGAAGTCATCTTGATAAGCGTTCGTGAGGTTTTGCACCCCAGCATTCACCTGCAGGGTGATGGACTTATAGACAGGAATATCATACGCTACTTTCAAGTTTAACGTGAAGAATTCGGGAGTATTGAGAGCCACCGGTTCACGTATACCCAGACCATTTTCTATACCGGCACGCCCCACAAGCATACTGCCTGTATAAGTTCCGGAAAAAGAAGCAGACAAACGTTTCAGCGGATGGATGGTTGCCGTGAAAAGCCATACAAATCGGGCGTACGCAACATCTTTTTCTCTTTCGGAGCGTCCTCATCCCATTCCACCGATTGGTCGTAGCGACTTTTCTGTAAAGTCACTCCGGCTTGCAGCTCCAGCCAGGAGCATAGGCCGCCTTGCCTTCGATGTTTAGCCGTATACTTTGGCACCGTATGCGTTGTAACGTTCCTGCACCTCATTTCCTTGAGCATCCGGCTGCGCTAGTTTGCGGGTAGAGAAGACATCGTTTAAATCCGTATAGAAGCCTTCTATCAAAAGATTTGTCTGCACATTCCCGAAGGTATGATACAGGTCAGCGGAAACGCTGAAACTGTTCGAACGCTCTTCCTTCAGATTGTCTGCCAGGCGTGTCACTAACCGTTCGCCGCCCACCAGGCTGACGTGTAAGTCTTCGTCGAAAGCTTGCGGGGCACGGAAGCCTCCGGCATAGCTGGCACGCAGTTGATGCTACGGTTAGGATTGAAACGCAAGTTGGCTCGGGGCGAAAAGATGACATGGTCTACCAAGTTATGCTTGTCCAGGCGCCCTCCAACGAGGAGGCTCCACCGTTCGTTCTTCCATTCGTTTTGCAGATAGGTGCCAGCTATGCGCACTTTCTGTTTCATATATCTTTCGTAACCTATCACTTCATCTTCCAGCCATCGTAGTTGTATTCGGCACCAAGGGTGAGGTCAGACGGCATGAAGAGTAGCTTGCCGAAAGAGTGCGCCACCTACCAGAGTAAGGTCACTGGTGGTGCCGTAGGCTTTTTCCGCATTCTCCTTATCCTCCTCGGTAATGCCTTCTCCGGTGCCGCCATAGTAACTTTTCCTTGCCGTGTTTTGAAAGGAGAAGTAGACATTGAGGTGGTTTTTCTCGTCGGGAGAGAAATAATCGTAGCTCAGGCCACCGCCGTTGATGTTATGTTCGATTTGTTCGGCGATATTAGCCTCGTGAGCGGGAAGTTTTAGGAGATTTCCTCCACGTCGGAACTCATTGATACCATGATACTGCAAGGTCAGCTTGGAATAAGGATTAAGGCGGAGAAAGGAGCGAACGCCGATGGTCTGATTGCGCAGGTTGGGGAGTTCGGTATATCCGTCGCCATCGTTATCGTAGCCCGAGCGATAGCGGTTCTGTCCGTAGACGTAGAATCCCGCTTTGTTGTCTTCCGTTACCAAGGAGGCATTCAACGTCGTGTTGTTCTCGAAAGAACAGCTTCCACCAATAGACATCAGCGAATGGGCAAGCTCGGCGGAGTTACGGTGGGTTCCTTGGTAATGATATTGATGGTTCCCCCGATGGCGGATGCGCCGAACAGCCGATCCACCTCTGCGTACCACCTCTACACGTTCTATCATGTTAGCCGGGATTTGTTCCAAGCCGTACATACCTGTCAGTGCTGAGAAGATGGGACGCGAGTCCATCAATATCTGCGAATAATGCCCATCCAATCCATTGATACGCACCTGGGTGAAGCCACAGTTCTGGCAGTTGTCCTCCACGCGGACACCCGGCTGGAAGCTCAGCTTGTGCTAGGCAGGTGGCGTGGGTGGATTCGAACAGTTTCGTATCCATCACGTTAACAAGACTGGGGGCTTCCACCGCATGGTCGCAGTGCGGTTGGCAGAGACTACCACTTCGTCGAGGGCGATGTTGTCCGCCTCCAGCTCGAAGTTCACTTCCTGCGTGGAGTTCTTCTGCACGGTTATTTCTTTGTGCAGCGTGAGATAGCCGATGTATTTCACTTCGATGGTAAGTGTACCCACGGGGAGGTTCTTCAGGAAATAATGCCCAGTTGCGTCGGTGGTGGTGCCAATGGTGGTGCCTTTCACCCAAAGGTTGATGTAAGGGAGATGTTCACCCAGTAGCTTTGTCTTTTACGTGTCCATAGACGTTGGCATCCGTGTCTCTCGGAGACTGGTTATCAGCTGACGCAAGGCTGGCAAAGGCCAGTTGCAGTGCAAGGACCTCATGAGTCCATACTTTATAAAGCGATAAATGTTTCATCATTCTTCATTATTTAATTATTTGTTATCTGAAATCTTTATGTTGACAGCTTTCAATTGCTGCCAGCCCGAGCGGTCAGTCACTCTTATCATGAAGTGGTAGTCACCCGGGTCGATGTCCGCAGGAATGGGGATATTCACATGGGCATCGTATAGCGGGGAATTTCCGGGTATGGGAAAATCCTGATTGTACACCCAGGGATGCACGGGGAGTTTCTTTTCGTCCAACGGACAGTCTCCTGCTTCGGTGCTGTGGCTGTGGTGGTCGAAATTATTGTGTATCTCGATGTTGTAGCTACCCAATGCATCGTTATCCGTAAAAGTATACCGGAAAGGAATTTCTTCTCCTGTCCGATATACCTGGCAGTTGAGCGGCGATGCGCTGTCGCCGGATTCGATGAGCGGCTTGTCCAGGTCTTTCCCGTCCCCGTCCTCCTCGCTGCAAGCGGCAAGGAGGAGGCAGAACAGGCCGCACGCCAACCAATAGTTGTTTCTTGACATGATACTTATGTATTTTCGGATTCTACTTTTCTGCAAGGGTGAATTCTTCCTTGAAAATCTTGTTCGCCCCTTGGGCATATTCCACACGGAGTTCAAGAATATATTCGCCTGCCGTTGCATACCGGCCTTTATCGTCTTTGGTTTCCAGTTTCTTGTTGAATGTATATTCTTTCAATCCTCCTTTGGAGAATTCATCGGCGAGCGTACTGTTAAAGAAATATTCACTCGGAGCAGATTCCTTATAAATACGCAGGCGGATAGAATACAAATCATCCTGCGCCTTGACAGTGAATTTAGTCAGGATGTCAGAAGCGGTAGCCGAGCGGCCGGTTCCTATTTCAACCCCCTGCAATTCCACATTGCTTTTCTTGAATTGGACACCCTCCAGTGGGTTTTCCGATACTTCTCCATTCTTGTCGTATACATTGAAGTGCATGTGGTAATCTCCTGCAGGGGCATCATCCGGAATTACAATGTGTTTATGCTGGCCTTCCGTACCCCATTCCTTTTCACCGTTGAAGGTGTAGGTGGTATCCAGTTCAAAGGCCCGAGTGCCTTCTTCATTGTGGATAAAGACAGCGATTTTTTCAATTCCGTTTTCTGCTTTGATATGGGCGGATACCATCGGCTTGGTGCCTACATAACTAATCTTGTTCTCCGAGAAATCATGCGACGCTCCGAACTTTAAGTCTTCTACCGTGATATGTGCAGCGGCAGCTTTCACAGCCAGTTCCGATTGCGCCATCTCCGTTTGCCCCAGCTGGTCGGTTACGGTGAAATGCAGATGATAGGCTCCGGCAGGCGCTTCGGCAGGGATGTCGATGTGCTCGTGGAAAGTGGTGTTCTTCACTCCGATGTACTTTCCTTCGGTAAACGACTTTTCGATGCGGAACTCGCCGCCCTCTTCCTGATGGATTTCGATGTCGATACGCTTTATCCTGTTCTCGGCTGTAATCTCGCCTCCAGGTGAAGGTCGCTTCCGGCAATGGCGGTCTTACTGTTCTCTTCGCCCACTTCGTTCAAGGCGACAACCGGTTTTCCTACGTTTTTATCTTCTTCATTGTCATCGCAGGCGGAGAAGGTAAACATGCACAAACTCAGCAGCAACACAGCTGCCATGAATAAACTCTTTTTCATAATCTTCTTTGTTTTTAGAGGGAAGGCACTTGGATGTACTCGCATGCCTTTCCATTATTTGTTAATGAATTATTATTTAAAAATCAAATCCTATCAGCAGAGAGAAATTACGTCCCGGCTCCGGCACGTCTATCTGCCGGTAATAACTGGTATGGTCGTAATATTTCTTGCCCAGCAGGTTCAGTGCCTGCAAGTTCAGCCGCAGGCGGCACTCTTTCCATGCAAAGACTTTTCCTGCCGACAGGTTCAGTATGCTATATCCGGCAGTAGACTTTTCGGGTGGGACAATCTCATGCTGGTTGCCCACTGTGCGGTAGGCGGCGGAGATAAACCCCGTCTCACCGTCCTCCCCGGAGCCGAAGGTGTACTTCAACTCCACATCCGCACTCCAGGGTGGCGAGAAGGCAGGGTGTATCCTTCTTGTTGCCGGAGAGTTGCTCCGCATAGAGGTATTCCCCTTTCACCACGGCTTCCAGACGGCGAAGGAAGCGGTAACGGATGTCCGCCTCGACCCCGTAGCGGATCACCCGGCTTTGCGTGTAATAATACGTCTGCAAGCCCTCGGTGTAGGCCGAAGTGGGGTTCAGGTAGATGTAGTTGGGGAAATAGTTCACGTAGGAGTCCAGCCGGATATCGAGCGCTTCGTTGTGCCAGTAGATTCCTGCATCGACTGGTAGGATTCTTCGGGCGACAAACCGGCTTCTCCCTTTTCATAACGGAAGATGTGGTAATTTACCCCGTCGGCGCCCAGCTCTTTCGGGATGGGCACGCGGAAGCTTTTCCCGATGTTCGCTTTCCATATCCATGCTCCAGCGGAGTAGTTGACGCCCAGAGACCAGGTGAAGCTGTTGAAAGACCTCCGAAGCCGTGCCGACCGCTCCCGATAGACGGAATCGCTTCCGGCAACCGGCGTCTTGTACCAGTCGTGATAACTGTGGATGCGAGTTACGACCCTGTTGATACGGATGCCAGCGTTCAGAATTAGGTCGTCGGACAGAAAGTAACGGTCGAAGGCATATCCTCCCCACGAGGTGGTTTCAAAGTCCGGAATAATGAATCCCCATCCGCTACGCCGGTTATGCTGATGCTCTACATTCAGCCTGCGTTCAAACTGTGCCGTTCAGCTATCAGCGCCTTCATGCCCAGGCTTGCCGTATAGGTGTTCTTGATGTACTTCCGCTCCAGCGTGCCGGGAGGCATGGGCATATAGCCGTGCGACACCGGTTCGGAGTGTTCCCGGCGTAGATTGTTCTGATAAGAGAGGTTGCTTTCCCAGCGGACCGCTCCGGTGCGCCATGCCGAATGGTTTGTCACCTTCAGATGGTTGACGTCGTGACGGGGCAGGTCGATGTCGCACCGGGAGCGGTCGTAGTCTATATCCGAGAGGCGTACTTCCAGCCGTGCGCATTGGCAAAGAATCCGCTTCGCACATAGGTGTCGGAGATGCGGAAGGAGGTAGAGAAACGCTCGCCTGCATAACCGCACAGGAGGCTTCCGTCGCGTTCTTTGCCTGCCGTGTTGCGCAGCCGTTGTTCTTTCAGCCGGATGTAATAGGAATAATACTGGATGCTGTCGGTGGGAACTTTATAGTCTGCGTAATCCACCAGCGTCAGGTTCGCTTTGTAATAAAACCAATTGTTCTTTCCCGCCACCCGGACCGAAAGCCCTAACGATTCATTGACACTACGCATAAACAGTTCGGTCTTACCCTCGAAGGCTTCGCCGGCGGGATATCGCTATACAGGTTGATAACTCCCCCGATGGCATCCGAACCATAAAGCAGCGCAGCGGGACCTTTGATAATCTCCACACAGTCTACCGCAAACTGGTCTATCTCCAGCCCGTGCTCTTCGCCCCACTGCTGTCCCTCGTGCTTGATGCCGTTCTCGGTCACCGCCATACGATTGAACCCCAATCCACGTATGGCGGGTTTGGACTGGCTGGAGCCGATGTTTATCGCTTTTACTCCCGGTATAGAGCTAAGGCTCTGCATCAGGCTACCCGAGAGCGAGGATACTATCTCCGATTTGTCGATGCGCACCAGGCTCTGCGAAGATTTCATCAGCATGTCTTTGCGGCTGTTATTGCCCATGATGACCACTTCATTCAATGTCGCACCATCCCTTGTCATGTCCGGAACGGTGTCTTGCCGTTGGGCATGAGTGTGGACGACGAACAAGAATGTCACAAGGATTGTAACGATCTTTTTCATCAATATCTTTCAGATTATTTGTGGGAATAGGATATGCCTCACCCGGCATCCGGACAGGCATATGCGGATTATTCATAAGCAAAGGGCACTTTCTACCACATCACTTATTATAACAGTGCGGACAAAACGGGAGGAGCGCACAGGTGATGCGAGCGAATAAGCCGCCAGCTTATGCTCTGTACCCGATAAACGGATTTGTAATCGGAAACCGAAACGATTATCTCGGCATGAAAGGCTTCAGCTGGGCAAACGGAGAAAGAGCGAACTGGCAGACGGGGCATTGGTCGCAAGGATTGTGGGAGTGCTCCCCGTCAGAAGATTGGCAAACAACAGTCTCACTTTCTCCGTGATGATGGACAGCCTTCACCACAAAGAGGGGCATGAGCGTCATGAACAACAGCCATGCTACTACGATTCTGCTTTTTGCCTTTACTCTCATTTTTACTTGTTTATTGAAAATCGCCGTAAATATACTGCATTTTATCATAAAAGCAACAATGTTTCATATTAACACTTTGTTTCATCTGTTTAAAACACATCAAAATACCTAATTGTCGGTATCACGTGCTTTTGTCTTGCAGATAATTAGGTATCTTTGCAATCTCAATCAAATTAGGACAGATGAGTGCAATAGATATATTAAGAGAGAAAGGGCTTAAGAAAAGCGTCCAGCGCATATCAATTATCAACATCTTGTTGGACAAGCAAATTCCCCTGACGGAAAGCGACATCGAGGTCGAAATGGGAGATATGTATGACCGGATTACATTTTACCGAACAATACAAACACTGTTGGAAAAGGGTGTGATTCATCGCATTACCATCGACAGCACGACGGTGAAATACGCATTGAATACAGCGCAAAGCCATAGTCATATCCATTTTTATTGCAAGATGTGCCATGCGGTGACTTGCTTCAAGGAGATTCCGTTACAGGAATACGTCTTGCCGGCAGGTTTCGAGCAGGAAGAATGCGAGGTGCTGATAAAGGGGGTATGCGGGAAGTGCAAATGATGTGAGAATAGCGATTTTTTACAGTCCTTGTATGCTTTCTTACTTCCATATTTTCCTAATATATTTTGAGTTCAAATCTCTTTATTTCTCCTCTTTTGTGTCAACACACGTAAACCATTGTCAACACACGTCAACTACTGCGTCATCGTAACATCGGGGCAAATCCCGAAAAAGTTTCGCAGTAGAAATACGGTAGAAAAATATGGCGGACAACTATATCCGACTGCATATAGCCGGATTTTAGACAAATAAAAATCCACTGAAAATCAGCGGCTTCATTATAGTTGGTTCTAATTCGTTACAATTAATTGCGATATATCATTTTCCCGATTGAGCATATCGAACTGCTTGAAAACAAAAGAATTGGCGTTTAAACGGTAGAAAAGCCATTTTTCACTTGTTTTTCAGGCCCAAAACCGCCCTTTTTGCCATTCTTTTCTCTTGAATCGGAACCAACGGGAAAACTGCCGTTTCCCCGTCCGAAGTCCACCTGTTTTCTATCTGGTGCGAAGATACGAAATAAGTGGTAATTTCACCAACTGAAGTCAACTAAAAACAAGATGCAGTCACGAATATTTTTTGCAGCCAAAAGAAAAATAGGTTGTGTCGTGTGTGGACTTAGGTAAATCGGTTGGTCTGCTTGGCGAAGCCATCTCTTTTCTTCCCTTTGTTCTGACTTTACTTTATTAGGCGTATATATGAGTACAAGGATAAAGTAAAGGTAACTTTCCTTTGACAAGCAAGATTTTTTTCGTGTGACTAACTGAAAATATTAAGCCCCAACGTATCATATAATATTGAAATAGGTGCTTTTCTATTAACTATATGATACATTGAGGCCTTAGAGCGTGTTAGATGAATCTGCTTGTCACAAGATTAAGCACTTGCCCGGATTAAAACCATTGCTGATATGTTCGTTGTCAAATACATATCCCATCTGATTGCAAATGACTTTTGTCCCGTTAATTTCAGCATCAATATTTGTGTGTGAATGCCCGTAAATCCACGCATCAATACGACTGCCTGCTATGAGTTTGCTCAAATCAGTAGCAAATGCACTGTTCAGCACAGAACCTCTATGGTGAGGAGCAACAACCTCCAATGTGGGAAGATGATGTGTTACCACTACAATGTGTTCTGCTGTGCTTTCTGCCAGACTTCGCTTTATGAAATCCAAACAAAAGTTATGCATTTGGTTAAACTCCTCTGTTTGGAGCAGTTTGCCATTATACATTATCTGCCGGAAATCATTCATACCCTTCCATACAAAATATTCGTCGGAAGGAGAAATTTGAGACCATAAAGTACTCATGATAAAGTCGGTGCCATCAATCCTCACTACCTGATTTTGATAATATCCTATATTGTTCTTGAACATCCAATTCCATTGCAATCCATTATCCATTACATCACAATAATTGTAATACTCATGGTTCCCGGGTACAATGAGCACCTGACGATAATTCGCTGAAGCCCATTTCCAGAAATTACTTAGAGGTGCAATCTTGTTTTTCAAATAGAATATATCTCCGGCAAGTACCAAAATATCGCCTGTTACCGGCAATTCATTATGTTTCATCCACCTGCTGTTATCACAGAATTCCAAATGTAGGTCGCTCATATATTGTATCTTCATTCTACTGTCCTCCTTTCTCAATTTGTTTGGTTATTATTCTCTTGACTTGTTCAATGATACCGGTGTAAGTTATTGTTGTCAACCCCGACATCGTACTGTGTCGGTAGAGGTATTGAAGCCGGGCTGCATCAATTCCCGTATTGTTCTTTCTCGTGTGAACATGTCCGAACAGTTGCCACACATCTTTATATCCACCATCAAAGCATAGAAAAGGGTAATGGTTCAAATAAATCTTCTGTTTGCCTACCTCTATATGCGTCTGCATTGCAACATGCTCAAACTTGTCAATGTAACCTTGCGTATATTCTTCAAATCGTGGTTGCCCATAATCAGATATATCCTGCCATTCAATCGGTCAAGCATTGTCCACTCTGCAGAACCTCCAAGACAAAAATCTCCCAAGTGAAAAACAATATCATCTTGTCCGACTGTATTATTCCAGTTGGATATAATGGTTTCATTCATCATATCTACATCCTTGAATGGTCTGTTGCAGAAACGGATGATATTCCCATGATAAAAATGGGTGTCAGATGTAAAGAACACCTTGTTGCCATCAAATTTAAAATTCATTTCTCTCAATTTATGTGCATCACTGCATGTTAATAATTTGGTTGCCAATAGCCCATCAGACGGAAATGACAGAAGAGTATCACAAAGGCGACTGTCACAAATGGGCATAAAACAAAATAGTTGGAAAGTTTATAAAGACTCTCCAACTATTCGGCTTATATTCTCATTCAAAGTACAATATTGTACTTGTTATGTTCGTTGGAAAGTATTTGTAATACGAGGTTCAATGCGTGAAACATGGACACACGACACAAATTCAGTGCGTTTATTGCTCTGAATTGCTGTTGCTATCGATAATATGTCCATTCTGTATCTACGCATTGTTCGTGTTTGTATTGTCTCTAAACCGATGCAAAATTAGCAAATAAATTCTATTCTCATATCGCTTTTCATGAAACATCACTCAAATATCAGTCTGCGAGTGGAAAATTCGGTGGATATTGACAAAATGGCGAAAAAGATTTGGTGGAAAGTGTAATCCTCTTTGTTATCCTAACGAGCTTTCGCTAAAAATCACGGTCATATAAAAAGCAATATTTTGCGTAGAAAAACATATTCAACATACTTTAATCTTCAAAATTTAGCTGTTGTGTTATAAATCAAAATACTTCGGAAAAAACTCCTGCATTTATATGTGTTTTTGCAATCAAATTTTGTACATTTGCATCAAACTATAAGTCTTTTCTGTATGAAGCAACTAAATAGAATAAAGGTAGTACTTGTTGAACAAAACAGGACGGCAAAATGGCTGTCCGAGCAGATTGGTAAAAATACTTGTTCTGTGTCTCGTTGGTGTACAAACACATCGCAGCCAGATCTCGAAACATTGTTTCGCATCGCTGAAGTCCTGAATGTGGATGTGAGGGAGTTGCTTTATGTAGAAAAGAAAAATAATTCAACCTATCTCCAATAGCATGGCAATACCAATTAACATAGAAGACTTGCTTAACAAGCGCAAGATAGAATCCAACCGCATTGAGTTTAAGAAAGGATGGAATCCTGATAAAATCTATCGGACAATCTGTGCTTTTGCCAATGATTTTGACAACATTGGCGGTGGATATATCGTGGTGGGGATAGAGGAAGAGGAACGGACAGGAATTGCCAAAAGACCGGTTACAGGTGTGCCTATTGAGGCATTGAACGATATACAGAAGGACATGGTTGGGTACAATAACAAGATAGAACCTTACTATATGCCTCGTATTGATGTGCAAGAAGTTGATGGGAAGAGTGTTCTTGTGATATGGGCTCCTGCCGGGGTTAACCGCCCGTATAATGTAAGAGAGCGAGTTACGGCAAAACAATCTCCAAGCAAATGGTATATCCGCAGCGGAACAAGTACCATTGAGGCAAAAGGCGAGGTGCTTGACGAACTCAGGGAGATGGCTAATAGAACGCCTTTTGATGAAAGAGGAAATGAGCGGATTGAGATTTCGGATATCTCTCCGGCGTTGGTATTGGATTATCTTCAGACAGTAGGCAGTCGTTTGGCAAATGACTTTGAAAGCAAACCATTTGTAGAAATATTGGGTCAGATGGACTTGTTGACTGGGCCGACCGAGCATCAAACACTTAAAAATGTGGCGGCGATGATGTTCAGCAAGAATCCGGCGAAATTCTTTCCTACAACACAGGTGGACATTGTCATATTCCCGGAAGGGTGCATTGAGAATCCAAACAACATGATAGAAGTTCCCAAGATAGTAGGGCCTGTTCCGGAAATGATCAAACAGACTTTGGACTATATCCGGACGAATGTAATCAAAAAGCGAATTATCAAACCTAAAGACAAGGCGGAATCAATCACATTCTTCAACTACCCTTATCAGGCCATTGAGGAAGCGGTTGTTAATGCACTTTATCATAGAGATTATCAGGAGCAAGAACCGGTAGAGATAACCATCGAACCGAAAAAGATTTCCATCCTCAGTTATGCAGGACCGGACCGTTCAATCAGTCTGGATGCCATTCATAAAGCCGAACATCTGAAGTCACGCCGCTACCGCAATCGTCGTTTGGGTGACTACCTGAAAGAACTTCAGTTGTCAGAAGGTCGTGCAACGGGTATTCCTACGATACAGGATGAGTTACGAAGGAACGGTTCAGAGCCTGCTAGGATTGAAACGGATGAGGACAGAACCTATTTTTTGATTGAGATTCCTTGCAGGGAGGGGTTTGAAAATGCGCGCGAGCCATTAAATGAGGCTATAAATGAGGCTATAAATGAGGCTATAAATAAAAATGCTTTGTCTGTTTTATTGGAAATCTCCAAGTCTCCGTATATAAAGAGAAAAGCATTATTGGAACTGATGGATATTTCAAAGGCAACATTAGAGCGTATCATAAAACAACTGTCTTCTGATCCTTTGCGTTTAATAGAGTACCAAGGCTCGCTAAAGACAGGGGGGTATGTATTGACTGAAAAAGGTCTGGCATATTTGGATGCGTTGAAATAACCTTATATCATGACATTATGAGCAGCAGTTTTATTACAAATAAAGAAAAATTCTTATCAGACATCATCAATGGCATATTGCCTAAGACAAATGCGGTTGACATATTGGTTGGCTATTTCTATTTTTCCGGTTATGTACAGTTATCGGATAATCTGAAGAACAAACAAATAAGGATATTGGTAGGATTGGATGTCGATTTACAAATATCCGGTCATATTTGTGAGGTTGAGGCTATTCGAAAAAGATTAATCTCGCGGGGTGCTGTAAAAGAAGAATATTATGAACAGCTTGTAAAATTGATTAATGAGTCTGATTTTTTGGATACGGCTGAAAAACAAGAACAATTCAAAATGTTTTATGGGAAAGTTCTGGATGGCACACTTGAAATACGTAAAACACTTGAACCTTGTCACTCTAAGATGTATTTGTTCGCCTATAACGATTTAGTGAATGAGGGTGGAGAGTTACCAGGTGTCTTAATTACAGGATCAAGTAATCTGTCCTATCAAGGGTTGAAAGGACGCCTGGAGTTGAATGCCCGCTTCAATGACAAACAAGATTATGACGAGGGTAAAAGACTCTTCGATGAGCTGTGGGAGACTTCTGTAGTGATTGTGAGCAAGGACATTCTGGATGATTGGAATAATAAAGTGATGACTCGTATCTGGTACGATAAAATTTACTCACCTTATCTAATGTATATCAGAGTCCTTAAAGAATACTTCAATATCCCTACATCCAATAATATATTGACTCCGTATGATATAACCGAAGGGAAGTATTCAAATTTAAGGTATCAGACTGATGCCGTACAAATGGCTCTGAATGCGTTGAATAATCACAATGGAGCTATCATAGCCGATGTCGTCGGATTAGGCAAAAGTGTGATAGCTTCTACCATTGCACGTAATTTGAGATTACGGACTATAATTGTGTGTCCTCCGCATTTGTATAAGCAGTGGGAAGGTTATCGTGATGAATTCGGATTTACCGCTACCGTTTTCAGTGCGGGGAAAATTGAGGATGCAGTTTTATATTATCAAGAGTTGTCCAAAGAGGGGGAACAGTTCCTGATAATTATAGACGAGGCTCATCGTTTCCGCAACGAATATACACAGGATTATGCCTTGTTACATAATCTTTGTTCAGGAAATAAAGTGTTATTGCTTACGGCTACCCCTTTTAACAATCAACCGGCGGACATTTATGCGATGATCAAGTTGTTCCAGATACCGTCTTGTTCTACGCTTAAAACCGTTGAAAATCTAGGGGCATCATTTAAGGATTTAATGAGCAGGTATAAGACTTTGCGTGAGAAACAAAAGGCTGAAAAGATAACCGATGATGAGATTAAGGCAGAGGTTGATGACATAGCAAAAAAAATCCGCTCAATTATAAGTCCTTTGGTCATACGTCGTTCGCGGTTGGATTTGCAGGATATACCGGAATATGCCAATAATTTAAAGCAACAGAATATTCAGCTGGTATTACCGGATGATCCAGAAGAATTGGAATATGATTTGAGTGGGCTGAAAGAGTTGTACCTTTCTACTCTTGACAGAATTAGTAAATCAGAAGGAGGCAGTGACTCGGTTTATCGTTTTAAGGCAGCCCGCTATTCACCTGTCCTTTATATACGCGAAGAACTGAAAGACAAATTGGCAAAGGAACTTGAAGATAAGACCGGTGTCAAGTTCAATCTTCTGCTTGGCCGACAGACAAACATATCGAGCTTCATGCGCCATTTATTGGTCGCTCGTTTTGAGAGTTCGGTTGCGGCATTTCAGGCATCATTGGGATATATGATCCAATCCTCAGAGCATTTGCTTCGTTGGATAGAGAAGCGCCATAAGATTCCGGTATTTAAGAAAGGAAATCTGCCGGATGTCGAGGCTTTTTATGAGTCGGGAGGGGATGGAACGGAAGAGATTGAGGAACTTTTCGAGAAATATGAAGATCGAGGATTCTTTGAGATAGACATGAAATATGTGAAGGATGATTTCGTGACCGATGTTGAGGCTGATATCCAGTTGTTGAAGAATTTGCGTGTGCAGTGGTTTGGCAAAGACAATATGGTGAAATCTGACCCTAAGCTGGATTCGTTTATTGACATTGTTCGCAAACAGATGAAGAATGAGCCGAACAGAAGTTGGTTGTATTCTCAGAATTTGCTGATACGGTGAATTACCTGGGCGAAGCTCTTGCGAATGCCGGACTTCCTGTGATGAAATATACTTCGGCGGATGCCACTTCGGCCAATAAAGACTGTATTCGCGCCAATTTCGATGCGGGACTAAAACCCATCTTGCAACGGAACGATTATCACATATTGGTGGCGACAGATGCCATATCCGAGGGATATAACTTGCATCGTGCCGGAGCGATTTTCAATTACGATATACCTTATAACCCGACTCGTGTCATTCAGCGTATAGGTCGTATTAATCGTATCAACAAAAAGGTGTTTGATAAACTATACATTTATAATTATTTTCCGACAGACGTAGGTGAAGCCGAGACCAGGACAAAGGAAATTTCTACGCTTAAGATGGCCATGATTCACGCCATTATGGGAGAGGATACAAAGGCTCTTACCAAGGAAGAAGATTTGCAAGCCTATTTTAAGGAACGTTACCGTAAGGAATTCGCCCGTAGTGAGGAAGCATCGTGGGATACTCCTTATCGTAAATTGCTAAACAGCCTGAAAGGTACCGATGCGTATGACCAGGCTATGGAGCTTCCACATCGTGCAAGGACTGCACGTAATATGAAGAAGCCAAGAAAAGGAGTATTGATGTTCGGGCGTAAAGGAGACGATTTTGTATTTAAGATAGGAGATACGATAAATAGTCCGGTAATGATTCCAGCCGAAGAGGCGATTTCGCTTTTTGATGCAGATAAAAGTGAACAACCTGTTGATTTCACTCGTGATTTCGATGCTGTGTATCAAAAGGTGAAAGCCTCTTTATTCAGCAGCGATGTAACAGAGCGAAATGAGAAAGAGTTGATAAATGCCTTGGCCAAAGTAAAAGTCTTGATGAAAAATCAGTTACTGCCTAAGGATTATTTGTCTGATTTGGTTCAGGTCATTAAGGCTGATGCATTGTCGGGATATGAGATAAGATTTATCAATCAATTAGTTCCCAAAGATGCCGCAAAATTGCCGTTGAGAATCTCCTCTGAATACTTGGCACGTATGATTAATAGCCAAAACAAGGTGGATGAAGGTGAAGAGACATTGATTTTAAGTGAAGAATTACAATAAAAAAAGACTCAAAATGGAATTTAACAGAATATATAATCGACAGGAGTTTGTCAACTTTCTACAAAACAGTTTTTTACCTGAGGATTTTATGTCATCTACAACTCCCGTGGAGTTTAGAACCAAAATGAAATATACTACCCAAGCTATAAAATTGGGTTCGTCAGATACTCTTGACCTGGTGGTGTACGAGGTAAAACACAATTCAAAGAATGATGCCCGTATTTCGCTTTCAAAAGAAGCGTTCCGCATGTTGGCCGACGAAATGGAAGACAGGGCCTTGGTAATCTTTGTTCCTGAAGATAATAACGATAACTATCGCTTTTCGCTTATTGAGATTACGCTCGAAGTGAAAGATGACTCGCTCGTATCACACGGAATTATAGCAACCCACGCCGGTATAGTTATTTCCTCGGGAAAGGCATTGCCTATTACACCCCCAACAAGTACCTGAATGAAAAAGGCCGTGTTGTCAATGCAGAAGATTTGCGCAGTCGTTTCTCTGTCGAGGTGCTTACAAAGGAATTCTATCAGGAGTTGAGCGATTGGTATGCTTGGGCCATTAAAATCATACGTTTCCCCAATGACCTTAACGACAAGACGGATGATGATAAGTTTAACAATGAGAGTGCCATCCGCCTGATTACCCGCTTGATTTTTGTTTGGTTCCTGAAGCAACGCCACCTTGTGCCTGACGAGTTTTTTGACGAAAAATATATTGCAGACAATCTGATAGCGAGCTTTAATCCGCATGCAAAAGTTGATTTGTTTTATAAATCCGATGAAAGCAAGTATTACAAAGCCATCTTACAGAATCTCTTCTTTGCCATGCTCAATAGTCCTATTACGCCGGAAGGAAGTAAAGAGCTTTCAGAGAGGCATTTCAGAAAAGGCCGTGGGGATTATGATAACAACAAGCTGATGCGCTATGAGTACTATTTTAAGAACCCGCAGTTGTTTGTCGATTTAGCGAACAAGACGGTTCCGTTCTTGAACGGAGGACTGTTCGATTGTTTGGATGAGAAAGACAAGGATTTGTATTATGATGGCTTTAGTGACCGAGAAGCAGTGAAGAAAGCGTTGATAGTTCCTGATTATCTTTTCTTTGGCGAGGAGGTCGGCAAGAATATAGACCTGTCGGAATGGTACGGAGACAAGAAAAAGAAGAAGTTTCAGCCCGAGGAATAATTGATATACTGAAACGTTACAATTTTACCGTAGAGGAAAATACACCATTCGACAAGGAGGTATCACTTGACCCGGAATTGTTGGGCAAAGTGTTCGAAAACCTGCTTGCATCCTACAATCCAGAGACGCAGACTACAGCCAGAAAACAGACCGGCTCGTTCTATACCCCTCGGGAGATTGTGCAATATATGGTGGACGAAAGTCTGGTTGCTCACCTCAAACGCACCGTGGTGATGACCTTGAAACTCAATACCGTCAATTGATGCAATATACAGACGAGGTTGTTAACTTTACCGAAGAGCAGCGAAAACAAATCATGCAATCGCTCTATAACTGCAAAGTTCTTGACCCGGCCTGTGGTTCTGGAGCTTTCCCTATGGGTATGCTGCAACAGATGGTGCATATTCTTAGCCGTATTGACCCCGATAATACGCAATGGAAGGAGATGATGCTCAATAAGGCTATTGATGAAACATCGGATGCCTATCGCACGGCATCTTCTGATGAACGCCGGGAAATCATTGCGGACATCGAGCGTAGTTTTGATGAAAGTGTCAACCGCCCAGATTATGCCCGTAAACTCTATTTGATTGAAAATTGCATTTACGGTGTCGATATACAGCCTATCGCCATTCAGATTAGTAAGTTGCGCTTCTTTATTTCATTGGTCGTTGACCAGAAATCCAATGATAATCCTGTTGAAAACTTTGGCATTCGTCCGCTCCCGAACCTTGAAGCGAAATTTGTGGCAGCCAATACGTTGATAGGATTGGATAAGAAAGATGCATCTTTGTTTGATAGTGCGGAGATAAAGGCAAAAGAAAGTGAATTGAAGATTGCCAAGCACAAAATCTTCGGGGCAAAGACTGTACGCACCAAGCGTAAATATCGGCAGATTGTAACGATTTGCGTCTGAAAATAGCTAATATGTTGGAAGATTGTGGTGCTGTGGGTAATGCTGAAGCTCAGCAATTGGCTGCTTGGGACATGTTCAACCAAAATGCCTCTTCACCATATTTCGATCCTGAATGGATGTTTAACGTAAAAGAAGGATTCGATATTGTGATTGGTAATCCGCCGTATATAAGTGCTATAGATTTGAAAAAATCGCTCGGTAATACAAATTACAAGTACTTAAAAAGTCTTTTCCAAACTTCAAAAGGTACGGTAGATATGTATGTTTATTTCTTTGAAAAAGGCCTAAACTTATTATGTGATGGTGGTACATTATCTTTTATAACTCCTAACAAATATCTTTCAGCCAATTACGGCAAAACGTTACGTGCTTACTTGATGACTAATGCAAAAATAACAACTGTGTTAGACGTTTCAAGGGATAGTGTTTTTGATGCTGATACATATCCAGTTGTTAGTATTATTCGCAAATCTTCTGATACTAAAACTTATGAGTTTATAGCTATTGACAAATATAAAATTGAGCATAAATTCAATTCTTCGCAACTATCTGAATTACCAGAAAACAATTGGGGGTTCATACTTAGCACCAAGTATAAATTAACCAAAAAAATTCTTCTTAAAAGTAAATCAATTTTAGATGTTTGTAAGATCAATGCAACATCTACTGCTTCTGAAGCAGACGAGTTTCACAATTCATTATATAATGATGAAAAATAGGACTCAAACTTATCAATACAGGAACGATAGATCCGTATTGTAACTTTTGGGGAGCTCGCACTTTGACTGACAAAGGAGAACAGTATTTATACCCAATGCTACCCAATAATGCAAAAATATTAGGGATAAATCGATATAATCTTTATAATAGTCCCAAAATTATAATTGCAAAAATGTCACTCCGTCTTGAAGGCTTTTTTGACGAGAAAGGTGAATATGCATCAATCAATACCAATTGTCTGCATAGCATAAAAGTTAGTCCTTTAAAGTTAATGGGATGGATACATAGTAAATTATTTAATTATATATATGAGTGCTATTTCGAGGGATTGAGAATGTCTGGTAATTATTTGCCATTTACAGCACCTTATCTCTCATGTATGTGTGTACCAGTGAATATAAATTTTTTGGAAATAGATAATTTAGTCAGTTCTATATTCAATGCTAAACGTTTAGCAGTGGACACAGACATAACTGCATTAGAACAACAAATTGACTTGTTAATTTATCATCTTTATAATCTTACTTACGATGAAGTGTTAATAGTCGATCCTCAAACATCTATAACACGGGAACAATACGAATCATAAATATATGAGTAATCTTGATAAAGAAATAATTATCAGGAGATTGGCAATTATTAAGTACTTGTACAATCTCGGCGCGCAACAGTCAATGCAAGTTGATATGGTTGCAGGCTTTTCGATTCTGTCATTTCATGATTGTGCGGAGATGTTTCTTCTTTTGGTTGCGGAAAATAAAGGAATGAAAGGAGAAAATGTATTTATGGATTACTGGAACAAAATTCCAGAATTAACACTTAAGGAATCAATGCGCATTCTTAAGGAAAGGCGTGTTAACATAAAACATAAAGGATTATTCCCTTCTAAGAGTGATGTTGAAATAAGTCGTATAACTATGGCTGATTTTTTAAGTCAGAATACGAAAATACAATTTGGGCTGGATTTTTCATCAGTATCTGTATCATCTTTAATTTCATATAACGAAGTAAAAACATACATTGATGCGGCAGAAGAATATCTTGTAAAAAATGATCTCTACAATTGTATGGTGAATGCTAAAATAGCATTTATGGAATTGTTATCATCTTATGAAGATAGTAAAAGAGGAAAGTATCATATAAATAGCATAACTGATGTAGGCAGAAAAATAGGTAGCGAGTATCAAAAACTTATTGGACATGATGAAAAATTTGGCGAACGATGGTTTCGTGATGTTACGGAAACAACTAATCGGATACGTGAGATATTGAAAATTACTGCTCTTGGTATTGATTACCGAAAATATGCCTTTTTTGAATACATTACTCCAGAAACAAATGTTTATTGGGGCAATGGTGGTCGTGAATATCGTTCAATGCCAAAAGACTACTATGAAAGCAGATTCAATTTGCGAGCGAGTGATTGTCGATTTTGTATTGATTTCGTCATTGATAGTGCGCTGAAATTACAAGAGTTTGATTATGATATAAGTAATTTAATAAAATAGTTATGTCTTAAAATTTTGAGATTAGCAATCTTGGATGATATCAATTATAATCGAATAATTACTAAACATGGAATCAGAGATTAAGAAAGCATTTATATCCTATGCCTGGGATAATGAAGAACATAAAAATTGGGTGTTAAAACTCGCATCTGATTTACGACATCATGGAATTGATGCAATACTGGATCAATGGGATGCTAGGTTAGGTAACGATTTGTCATTCTTTATGGAGCAAGGGCTTACAACATCTCATTTTGTATTGTGCGTGTGTAGTGACAAATATATAGAGAAAGCTAATGGCGGAATAGGAGGGGCCGGATATGAAAAACGAATCTTAGCAGCAGAAATGATGGATAATGATGATAAACGATTTATTATTCCAGTAATCAAAAGAAATTTCCAAGTACGTAAACTTCCAACATTTCTTTCAGGATTAAAGTATGTAGATTTTGATAATGGTCAGTATTATGATAACTATCAAGAACTTCTAGAACGTATTTATGATGAGGATATAAAGAAAAAGCCGCCACTTGGGAGTAATCCGTTTATTTCATCAATAATATCAGACCAGATTACAACAAAACTTAGTATAGAACAAATAGAATTCCAAAACCCTGTTTTTGAAGGGAAAGCATCCTTTGACTATAAGAGGAATAGTGGTTCATATACTATAGGGGAAGGTGATTATATATTTGTTACTCATTGGAGTGAATGTGGGCATAATTCTATTCATTGTTATAGAGATTACATATATAGATTGGGATATAATCCTAATTATACTGAATTTCCGTCTCCTAACGAGTTTATTAATTTTGATTTTAGTTCACGGGCTAAGTCTGTTAACGTTGGGGAAATTGTGCTGTTGGAGAATCGCAATCATAAATTTGCTGCACTTAGAGTTACAAGAGTGGTGAGAAGAGATGAAGACATAAACCATTTGTTAGAATTTGAATACAAAATATATAAGGAAATAGAGAGTGAATGAGATTAGTACTCATAAAGATTATACACTATGTTAATAATTTAAATATGTCCAGATTAAGCAAACTATACGAAGCCATGGAAACCCTTCGCAAAGAAGGGCTTCCAGTAGATGAGAACCTTGAAAAGAAGGCCAATGAATTGGAAGAAAACATCATCAAGAAAGAAATTCTTCCGGTGTTGAGCAAGACCATTGAGCAGCATTGCAGCCCGTAAAGCGGGAGTTGGTGTTGGTAGTGGATTATGTGCCCGGACAACCATTGAGCGTTCATTTGAGCCGTAAGCGTAATTTTGCAGCGGAATTAACCGATGCCAAGGAAATGGTGCTTGATCCGGAGGTAACTCATCGGAATCACCTCTCAAGTTCAGAGGGAAAGATAGAGCGAGGTCCGGCAAGAGATCTGTCTGTGGAATTTCCGGATGGAACTGTCATCTCTGAAAAGACTGCCGCAGAAACGCTGGTTGCGGTCGTGCAGAAAATCGGGGTTGCAAAGTGCGCAGTGTAGAAGAGTATAACTTGAAGTTTTGTAAAGTTCCAGTGATTTCAAATCGAAGGGATGCCAAATATGGCCGAAGCCAGCGGGATTTGGGTGGAGGATGGCTGCTAATAACTCACAGCAACAATCCAATGAAAAAGGCTTTCATAGAAAAAGTTTCCGAGGTCTTGCATCTTGGTATAAAGGTCATATTAAAGGATTAGGTTCAGGTATGCTGGCCGATTTTGGCGCAGTTGGCAACAAATAAATCCGTGATAGTATGGACGCAAAGCAGTGTATGATTGTAGATTTGGAGCGACGCGATGACAAGCGAATGTTCATCACCGAACAAGTCGCTTCGATAAGCGAGAACAAAAACGGCCTTTGGATGGTGCGGTTCTTGTCCTCGCCCCGTGTGTTTAATTATAATCACTCCAGACTGCTTTATCTCACGCATCCGGAAGCGATAGATATGGGTGAAAAGGGACTGTATGTCAGGAATAAGCATATAACAGATGTAAGCGAGTTGCTTCGCTTCACCGATGGCCGGCATACTTTTTACCGAGTGACTTATGCCAACGGTTATTCTGAAAACTTTGACGAAAATGATGTGTATGTAACCCGTACACCACTTGATAAAAATGGAGGTTCCACCTGGGATTATCTGCGGAAATTGGCCGCAGAAACGGGTCTGACCACCGAAGATGACGAGAATATTTTGTCCAAACAGTATGACTTGGTGGACTTGAAGCGCGGCAACGTGCCTTTGGCACAATATCTTGGCGACAAGACGAAGTTGGCAGTCTATCGTGAGCCTAAACAGGTATTTTTTCCTTTCGGTTGCAATGCAAGCCAAAAGGCTGCCGTGGAAGCTGCATTGATGCATCAGACAAGCATCATCCAAGGTCCTCCGGGTACAGGCAAGACACAGACCATTCTGAACATCATTGCCAATCTGTTGCTGGCAGACAAAACTGTGTTGGTGGTGTCGAACAATAATTCAGCCGTTGAGAATGTGGCGGAAAAACTTGCAGAGGAAAGTCTTGACTTTATCGTGGCGAAACTGGGCAGTGTGCAGAACAAAGAGGCTTTCATCGCCAATCAACCCGATTATCCGGATATGAGCGGTTGGGCGATAAAAGAAGAGCCTGCTAGACAACAAGCACAAAACTCGCTTCATACCGTGACCCAAGGATTTGATGCCCAGACACGCCAAGCCCAGTTGAAGGCAGAATACGACGCATTGCTGAAAGAAACGAAGTATAATGACATGCTTCAACTGGAATCTTCCGACAATGAGTGGCTGAACGACAAACGTTCTTCCAAACTGATGAAACTGCTCAATCTTTATCAACTGAAGATAGAGAACAGCCCCAAAGCTGACATCTGGTTTCGGCTGAAGTGGACTTTTTTATTGGGTATGAGGATATTCTCGTTTCTCGGAGGCAAGCCGTCGGATGTGGTTACGGGTTTGGAATCTGCCTATTATTTTTCCCGTAAGACTGAAATAGAGCAAGAGTTGGATGCTATTGCCACAACGCTGCAATCCATCGACATCAAACGGTGTACGGCAGAATTGCGTTCCGCATCTCTCTTGGTGTTGAAAAGTAAGATGGCAAAACGCTATCGAGCCTCAGAGAGGATACGATTCACCACCAAAGACATTAAGCCGAAAACCGAGGAGTTTTTGAAAGAATATCCGGTCGTGCTCAGCACTACCTATTCCGCCAAAAGTTGCATCAGCAAGGATATGGTTTTTGACTATGTGATTATGGACGAGGCATCACAGGTGGACATAAAGACAGGTGCGTTGGCGTTGTCTTGTGCCATGAATGCCGTAATCGTGGGTGATGACAAACAGCTTCCTAACGTGGTCAGCAGGGAAGAAGCTCAGGCATTGGACGCTATCCTGTCTACATACAACGTGGATGACAAGTACAATGCCGCCACACACAGTTTCTTGCAATCTTGTGTGGAGGTGTTCAAGGACGCGCCGGTTACGCTGCTCCGTGAGCATTATCGTTGCCATCCGAAAATAATCGAGTTCTGCAATCAAAAATTCTATGACGGTGAACTGGTGTCCATGACGACAGACAAAGGCGAGGACAAGGTGTTACAGGTGGTGCGGACAATCAAAGGGAATCATGCCCGTGGGCATTTCAACCAGCGTGAGATTGACGTGATAACCCAAGAAGTGATGCCAGAATATGCGGATATGGGCACTGTGGGCATCATCACTCCTTATCGCTCACAAGCAGAGGAAATCAATAAAGTCATTGGGTCAGACATTGCCAGCACGGTGCATAAGTATCAGGGACGTGAGTGTGACACAATCATCATGAGCATGGTTGATAACGCTCCGACAGAGTTCTCCGATGACCCCAACCTGCTCAATGTGGCCATCTCACGAGCCAAAACCCATTTGTGCATAGTGACCAATGGCAACGATATGCCGCAGGACACAAACATAGCCCAACTCATTGCCTACATCCAGTACAACAATTTTGAAGTGAAGGAGAGCAAGCTCCATTCTGTTTTTGATTTGTTGTACAAGCAATATACGGCAGAACGTTTGGCATACGAGCAGGCTCATCCGGTTGCATCCGGATACCTGTCTGAACATCTTGTGTATAATATGTTGCTCAAAGGTATAGCTCATTTGGAATTGGCAAACACAGAAGTTTTGTGCCACTATCCCTGTCAAGATTAATTGCAGACTGGGGCGTGTTGGATGAACAGGAAAAAACTTTTGCCGAAAGTCCTTTCTCACACGTAGACTTCTTGATTTACAACTCTCTCACCAAGCGTCCGCTTCAAGCAATAGAAGTTGACGGTTGGCATTTCCATAAAGAAAGCGAATCCCAGCAATCGCGTGATGCCCTCAAAGACCGAATACTTACGAAGTTTGGATTGTGTCCGCATCGTATTTCTACAGCGGATACGGTGAATGAGAAAACGGTAATGAAAATACTTCAGGCAAAGTCTTAAAAATATAAAATTGTCCAGATTTAATCAGACTTTTCATCTGTTCCTAATACGCTGCTGCCAGTTTTAGCAAAGTACTGGGATGAATTTCAAACAATGTTGATTTGAACATATTGTGCAGATGCATTAACTAACTCTGCCAGATGTCGCTTCAGTGTTTGCCGGGTTCTCAAAATGCATTTATTGCAGGGATTATCCAGTCGCAGAAACCTTGTTTACCAAAACCCATGATAGAAGTCTGTCATAACATGAGCCAATCTTAGTAGAAGTAGATGTGGTATGCGCATTGGACATTCACAGTTTGGTTCCGTAGCGAGTTTGACTATAGCCAGGTGAACTATGTTCGAAAAAAGGGGAGACAAAATCAGAATCATATCTAACAGACACGGCTTGGGAATGTATAATGTTCTGCCGAATAATTTTGTATGTTTTGGCGACGATTTTTCGTTTAGATGACACTAGTGTATCTTTGATGCACTTTTGCTCCTAAAGCAGAAGTCCCTCGAAATAATAACTGGATTAAAGTCCAGACCTGTTCTTTTGCGGAATTATGCGTAAAATGCAGGTGTCATAGTCGGCTACATGAGAGATATAATCTTCCGTATCCTGTCCAATCCCGACAGACATTTTCCCGTGCTCAGCTTGCTGTTTTAAGTGGCACTCATCGCCGCCGAAAGGCGAGTGGGGTATTAGGTTACTAATATATAGCTGATTGATTTTATTTTATAATTTATTATTAATCAAATATATAAATATTGTATTTTGAACATTTACAGATAAGTAAAATTCTAAATATGTCACTATAATGTCACAATATTTCTTGTAAGGCCAATATGCCCGGCTAAAATCAAGCAAAAAAACTTGCACGTAAAACACGAAAGCCATATCTTTGCATAATCATCAGATGATATCATGATATGATAATATAAATAATATAATAGCAATGGAAAAAAGAACAATCATTCAAAGGCGGTCTTTGGCAGATGAGGTGGCGGAACAGGTGCAGAAACAAATCATCGACGGTGAACTGAAAGAAGGGGACAAACTTCCGATAGAAGCCGAACTCATGAAGGAATTCGGCGTGGGACGTTCTTCTATCCGTGAGGCGGTGAAGAAACTGGAGAACATGGGGTATCTGAAAGTACAGCAAGGGAAAGGGACTTTTATCACAACCCCGTCATTATCCCAAGAACCTTTGGAACAACGCCTGAAACGTGCGGATATAAAAGAATTGTATGAAGTAAGGAACATTTTGGAATCTGCCATCGCAGAAAGGGCTGCGCAACGCCATACTGCGCAGGATGTGGAAGAAATGATGGAATATCTTGCGGCACGCAAAGCTGCGGCAGAAGCCGGAACATTGGCAGAGTGTATTGAAGCAGACATAAAGTTCCATGTTTCAGTAGCTAAAGCAGCCCATAATGAAATTCTTTTCGAGCTTTACAGCTCGGTTGCGACACGCCTGTTAGACAGTTACAGGCATATATATGAAGATACGGCTCATTTTATCGAATCCCAGCCTTTGCATGAGAAAGTAGCGGAAAGTATTGCTTCCGATGCCAGAGAAGCAGCGGCAGACTTGGGCTCCCGCTTCTGGAGTAATCTCAATATTGGAAAATAAAATCATGAAAATGAAAGCGTTATTATTGACAGTCGTCCTGACTGTCGGAAGTCTAAATGTATTTTGTAAAAGCAGCAGTAATATGGAAACAAAAGAAAACGTAACGCCGCAGCAGGTCATAGAGAACGTACACAAGGCGGCAGAAATTCTAAAACAACAAGGAGAGGCAGGGCTGAAGATCCTAAGCGACCCTGTATCGGAGTTCAACACGGGAGACGATTATATTTTCATCATCGACGTGGAGAAAAGCCTTGTAGTTTCAAATCCCCGTTTCCCTGAAAGGACCGGCGGAAATATCCGTGAACATCTGGACTGGAATAAAGACCATTACGGAATCCGCCTTTGTGAAGTCGCCTTGCAGGGTGGCGGCTGGATAGAGTTCGTATGGCCCAAGCGGGAACAACAGAAAGGTACGCAAAATTTCTTACATATATCCTATTCCCGGAATGCGTTATACGGTATGCGCGGGCATGTACAACGAAACGATGAGCCTTGAGGAGTTGAACGGGCTGACCGCTAAGACCGCCGGGCCCAAATCTTCCAAAGTAGCCGTATTGTTTGAAGTAACCCCAAAAAAAGAAGGGAAGGAGGAATATCTTAGTCTGGGTGCTGCACTGAAATCCGAACTGGCGAAAATGCCGGGGTTCATCAGCGTGGAACGCTTCGCAAGCCTGAATGAAGAGGGCAAGCTGTTAAGCCTTTCAGTATGGGAAAGCGAAGAAGCGGCGGCAGGTTGGCGTAATCAAATCAATCACCGCAACAGCCAAAAGAAAGGACATGACACGCTTTTCGAGAAATATAAGATTTCAGTGGCAGCGGTTATCCGTGAATATACAATGAACAAACGGGAACAAGCCCCGAAAGATTCCAACGCTTTTCTGAATGTAAAATGACATGGAAAAGTATTTCCAATACGGAGAAAAGGAACTGTCTTACCTGAAAAGCAAAGATAAACGACTGGCGGAAGTCATAGACAAGGTTGGCATGGTGAAAAGGCGGGTCATTCCCGACCTTTTCGCTGCGCTTGTTCATTCCATTGTCGGGCAGCAGATTTCAACAAGGGCACATGAAACGATTTGGCAAAAGTTGCTCACCCACTTCGGAACGATAACCCCGGCAGCAATCGCCTCCATTCCACGGGAAGAACTGCAACGCTTCGGGATTACGTTCAGGAAAGCAGATTACATCCAAAGTGCGGCACGTAAAATCATCAGTGGAGAGTTTGACATCAAGGAGTTGCACGGCATGGCTGATGCGGAAGTCTGTAATCGGCTGTCGGCTTTGGACGGCATCGGAATATGGACTGCGGAAATGATGATGCTCCACTCCCTGCAACGCCCCGATATTCTTAGTTTCGGGGATTTGGCTATGCAGAGAGGGTTGCGGATGCTGTACCACCACCGCAAAATCACCCGCAAGCTGTTTGAGAAATACCGCCGCCGCTATTCACCGTATGGCAGCGTGGCGTGTATCTACCTTTGGGCGGTGTCTGCCGGAGCAGTGGAAGGTCTGAAAGATTATGCACCCCAAGAAAAAGCAAGTAACAAACGAAAAAAACGATGAAAGTTAAAAATAAAATCATAGTCAAACCGTACTTATCCCCTTGTGGCGTGCTGTTGCTTGGCTCATTCAGAGATAAACTCTGCCTGTGTGACTGGCAGGTAGAAAAACATCATGAGCATGTGGATAGACGGTTGAAGCGGATATTGTATGCGGAGTTCGAGGAGGGGACATCGGATGTGATCGAAAAAGCCATACTTCAACTTGACGAGTACTTTATAGGAAGGCGCAAAATGTTCGATGTGCCGCTGTTGTTCGTGGGTACGGATTTCCAGAAAACGGTTTGGAACGAATTGCTGAACATCCCTTTCGGAACGACGGTTTCCTACGGTGAAATGGCCCGGCGAATCGGAATGCCGAAGGCTGTCCGTGCTGTTGCCAATGCCAACGGCGCAAATGCGATGTCAATCTTTGTACCTGTCATCGTGTCATTGGCAGCAACCGTTCTTTGACAGGCTATGGCGGCGGGCTTGAAGCGAAACGCAAAATGCTCGAATTGGAGGCTTCTATTTTTTCAAATGTCACCCACTATCTTTGTAGCTATCGCTCTCTTTCCGAATTTTCCAGTCATACGCCCCATACGCTACATCGCAACCTCGTTTCGGGTTTGCCGATGTTTTGTTTCGTCAAAAGACTGTCGCTTTCCGCATAGTCGCACAGCCATTCGCCGATTGATTTTTGTTGTTCGGGCGTTTCGCCGTATTCCTGCATGACGCTTTTAATGTCGGCGGCTTCGGACGGGGCAAAGATTGACTTGTGCCGCTCCGTTCCGAAATGGATAATCGCCATGACAGCCCGTTTGAATACCTCGCTCGCATGATACAGCATGTCGGCTATGAGGTTCAAAATCCTTTTGCTGTTTTTTAACGCACCTTGCAGCAAGCGGATAGTCTTGTCTTTTTCCTCAGTGGCTTCAAGTACCGCTTGGCTGATGCGCTGCCGCTCGCCGTCCTTCTGTTCCTGAAGCTGCCTTACTGCCTTATCCCGTTCCATAGTAAGCGAGCGATTCAGTGCCAACGCCCTGTCACGCTCGGTTTCGGCTTCCTGTTTTTCCGAGGCTAATACTTTTGTCAGTTCCTCCACCTTGTTTTTTACGGCATTGGGAAAGGCTTTTCTGATGCGCTCGTTCTTCGGCTTTCAGCTTGGCGTTTCCTTTTCAACGGCTGCGGATTTGCCAACTCCTACAATGCTGCCGACACTATCCAAAATGCTGTCCATTTTCGCCTTGCGCTCGTCTTTGAGTTGCTTTTCCTTGTCGGCAATCTCGTTGTCGAGTGAAAGACCGTACTGCTCTTTTTCCTTGTTCTCTCCCTCAATGGTGAGCCTTTCCGCTTCGGCTTTCTTTTTGGCTGCGAGGGCGGCTTCCCTTTCTGCTTTGACTTGCTCGGCTTCCTGCTTCTGCTTGGCAAGGATATAGTCGTTCCGCTCCAGATGCTCCTTACCCGTCAGCTTCTTTGAAGTGCCCCTTTCCATTTCCAAACACTCGGCTAATAGTGTCTGCATTTCGCTCATGGCTTTCTCGTCCAATTTGCAGGATTTCCCGGTGTCGTGGTTCATCCAGTCCCATACGATGTGGGCGTGCAGGTTGGGCTTCCATGTGGCAGTGTCTCCGGGATTGATGTAGTGCCCCTCGTCCCTGTGAATGAATATCTGCAATGCTGTGATACCCCAACGCTGCTTACACACCTCGCAGAAATTCTGCAACTGCTTCATCGTGGTGTCTTCCTTGATTACGACCACGCCCTCTTTGAGTGGGGTGCTGCCACGCACAATGGTCACCTTGCCTGTCTTTTTGTTCACCCGTTCTCGGTCTTTGGTCTGCATTGCCCGGCCTGTCTTCTCCTTGACCATTGCGGCTATCTGCTTGTAGCGGTCAGCCAATGACGTATCGCCAAGTTCAGGTGCTACCCACGCTTCATTTTTAGCCATGAGGTCGGTGCGGATGTAGAGCTTCTCCTTGTGGATATTGGCGAGATATTCCGCTGACCGCCTGTTATGCGGACTGCTGCTTCCAACATTACAAGGCTTTATGTTGATAGATGTTTTCTGTGCCATAAGTTCGCTTGTTTTTTAGTTTCACAATGGGTTATTAGGGCTTCGCTTACGG